>Ga0256404_1004356_pt1 | contig 26960 bp, 20 predicted proteins | sample RumenRJG_01DNA_FD_185990 | JGI IMG/M metagenome (GOLD analysis project Ga0256404, IMG submission 185990) | Bovine rumen microbial communities from Lethbridge, Alberta, Canada - RJG_01 | ecosystem: Host-associated > Mammals > Digestive system > Stomach > Rumen | place: Canada: Alberta | collected...
GGTCGCCACCGTCGAAATTGCTGCCGTCCTTGCCCACATACCATGCCACCACTTTCAGCGTGGCGCTCTTGCCGCTGGGGATTCCGCTGACAGCAACGGTGAGGCTCGATTTCTTCGGCACATGGATTCCCGTGACGCCTTCCAACTGGTCGTAATACTTACCGGGCGCGTTCCACATGTCGGAAAGGGCCTGCGGCGAGAATTTGCACTCGTGGGAAGTGACGCGATACTGTTTGTCGTAAGAGCCGTCGAGCAAGCCTTGTGCGAGCGTGCGACAGAATGAGTTGTCCATCGCATCGACATCGGCCTGCGTTGTGCCGGGCTTCAGCGACGACCAAGAATCGTCGGCGAAAACAGCAAGCGAGGGGTTGTCGGTGGGTTTCTTGAAGAACTGCACCTCTGCACCCGAGGCCAAATCGGCCTGTCCGCTCTTGATGACGATTTGGATGGCCTTCACGTTCTGCAAACCGCCCTCGAAAGTCACCATGGTGGCTGTGCTCGAGCCGCCGAAGTTGTATTCGCCGTACTTCTTGAAGGTCGATTCGCTACCGCAGCGTGTCAGCACTTCCACGAGTTTCGGATTGCCGTTGGTGCTGGCGTCTTGTCGCGGTGTATAGACGAAATAGTCGATGGTGGGGGAATTCGTGAAATTGAAGGTCAGCGTGACGGGGAATTTTGTCAAACCGCTCCAACGGCTGTGCCAGATGGTCGAGAAATTGCCATCGATGAGATTCGAGGCGGGTGTTCCGGCCTGTGCCTCGCCGTTGGCCGCAGTGACGCTGGACACTTTCACCAATTCTTCTGTGACGAGTTCGCTCCACGACGTGTCGGGACCTTGGCGCACCTTCAACGAGCGCGTCACCGTTCCATCGGTCGATTTGAATGTCACCACTCCCTCGCGAGCCTGACTGTTATAGTTCGGCTGCGCGAAAATGGCTGTATTGCCGTTGTGCATCCGTCGCACAACCATCCAATCGTCGGCTGTCGTCTGATAGTCGCAGTTGGCAGCCACCGCAACGGTTGCGAAACCGTTGTAGTCGATGTCCACCACTTCCTTGTCGAGCATCAGATATTGATTCTTCAGATTGGCATTATCCAATCGGAGCGACTGTGCCAGCGCATCGTTGCCGAAGAGCATCAGCAGTGCCGAAAGGATGAGATATTTCATTGTTTTCATCATTCCTAAATGTTTTGCGTGTTATCGGATGATTACTTTCTTGCCATTGACGACATAGATGCCTTTCTTCAGCGAAGAAGCGTTCATGCGACGGCCTTGCAGGTCGAAGATGGCGGCATTTTCGTCGATTTCAGTCGAAAGGGTGACGGTTTCGATGCCGTCGGCACCACCCGTCACGTTGAACGGGGTCGAAACGAGTTCGAATTCGGGGAAACTGGCTGATGTCAAAGTCAGAACGACATCGTTGTAGGGACCGGTTAGGAAGGTCAAGTCCATGAAGTTCTCGAACTTGAAATCGACACCATTCTGCAACTCTTTGCCACCGCCGTCAACGGCCTTGACTTCGGGCTTCGTGATGTTGTTCCAACCACTGCGCACGATGCGCGTGGTGAAGTCGGAACCTGCCTTTTGATTGACTTCGATGCTTCCGGCAATCAGTTCAACGGGATTCTGCGGACCCACAGCACCATCGACGACATAAGTGCCCACCGTCGTGTTGTAGAGGTTCGGCAGCGAGTTGAAAGGCAAAATGTTCTTGCTCACGTCGGCATATTTCACGTTTTTCCTTGCCGACACGTAATCCCAAGTGATGGTATTCAGTTGGTTATTGGCAGCCACCAGACCTACCAATTTCTTCGTGGTCGAAAGGTCGAGCGTCGTCAGTTGGTTGTCGCCAACCCAAAGGTCTTCGAGTTGTGTCAAAGTGCTGAGGTTGAGACTTTTCAGATTGTTGTTCGAAGCGATGATGTGCTTCAGATTGACGAGATTGTCTAACTTCGTGAAACCTGTGATTTTGTTGCCTTGGCAGAAAAGCGAGGTCAGATTGACCATATTGGCAAGGCTTCCGATGGAGGTCATGTTGTTGTTGGCGCAAACCATCGAGAGGAGGTTGGCCACGCTGCTCAGTCCGTGGGAGGTCAGTTGGTTGTCGGCCACGTTCAGGTCTTGCATTTTCGAACTCGGATTCGACACCGACTTCAGTTGGTTGCCCTGACAGTCGAGAATCACGAGGTTGGTGCATCCTGTGAGCGAGAGCGTCGTCAGTTGGTTGTCGGCGCAGCAGAGCGTGCGCAGCGTCTTGGCCGAGCCAGAGATGTCGAGCGTGGTCAGGTCGTTTTCGGCAACATAGAGCGAGGTGATGTCTTTCTCGCTACTGATGGTCAGCTGTTCATTTTTCACGGAGACGGTCTGCAGCTGTCCGGTGGAGGTCAGTTGCTCGGTTGAGCCGTCGCCCCACGTCAGCGTCAGTGACAGACCCGAGTTCACGGCAAACGAGATGTTTTGGCCGGCTGCTCGGCTGGTCTTCATTTTTACAGTACCTGCCGAAAGACTGGTACCAATGGCCGTCATCAGGCCAAGGAGTAATAGTTTTTTCACTTTCATAATGATGTTTTTTAATTGTTGATTTTCGTTGTTTCTAAGGTTTGTAGCTGAGTGCGGCACCGATGGCGGTGCTGAATTCGCTGTACTTCGGGATGTGGAATTTCACCCCGTAGAGCCTCTCGCAAGCGGGAAAGACCTCGCCGCAGAGCGGAAGCATCGAGAGATTGCCGATCATCACGAAATCCTTGATTCCGCTGTCCATCGACGAAAGAATCGAAGCACTGCAAATGCTTTGCAGCACCATCCAAATCAGTCCCAGCGCAATGTCTTCGCGCGAGGCGTCGCTCTTGGCATTGCCAAACAGCGAGGCAACGGCATCCATCGGCAGTCCGGGCAGTGGTTTTGCACTGATGTCGCCGATGAGCACGTTGATTTTCGACAAGTCGCCACCCTTCGCCAGATTCGACACAAGGGCGATGTCGTCGGTTTTGAGCATGATGCGCGAAAGACCCTGCAAAGTGCCGCCTCCCACGCCGATTCCACCGATGTGGCGGATGTTTTCGCCGTCGCATTTCACGATGCTCGTGCCCGTGCCCATGCTGACGACCACCATGCGGTCGAGGTTCGTTTCGTGGCGGGCACCGAGGCCGTCGGCGAGAAATTCCGCTGCCTTCGCCGTCGGAAGCCCATAGACGGGCGTTTCCACGTAGGCACTGCCCACGCCGGTGAGCATTACCTGCCTGACGTCGTTCAGTTCGATGTCGTTGTCGTAGAGATATTTTCCGAACGCGCCGTAGAGCGATGTCACGGGGTCGGTGGCCTTGATGCGAATAGGCGAAATGATGTTGCCATCGGCGGTCAGACCCACGATTTTCGTCGTGCTGATGCCCACGTCAATGCCTATGACCATGCCTTTTTCTGTCTGTTTTCCCATATTCTGAAAACACCTTTGGTGTTGGTTACGCTAAAAACTGGGCAAAATTACAAAAAAAATCGGTAACGGCACCCCTTTTTTAAGAAATATTATCACTAAACTGATTTTTTCACGCGAAATGGTGGAAAATCAGCGAATTTTTCGGGAAAAATCACGAGTTCTTCGGAAATTTTTCGAGATTTTCGACAAGGAATCGAATCGAGTTTTTCAACGAATTTCAACGAAAAAGAATTCTCAACGATAGAGGAAGTACGAAGCCTCGGTGCTTTGGCAGAATCGGCGCACGAGGTCGATGATGAACTCGGCGTTTTGGCAGACGCGTTCCTCGTTGCCGTCGTAACCGTTGATGAGCACGAGCAAGCGGCGCGTTTCCAACGTGATTTTCGTGCGCTCGTTGTCGCTTGTCGGCGTACCCACACCGCCCTCGGCATCGCGATAGACGGGCAGTCCCTCGATGTTCAACATTCCGCGACCGATGCCCTCGTAGGGTTCTCCGGCACGACCGATGCCGAGCGTGAGCATGTCGCCAACGAATTTCGAGGCGTCGAAACCACCTATCGAATAGCCGAAACGAATGCTCGCGAGGTTGATTAAATCGACGAGCGTGTCGATTTGATAGAGTTCCTTGCCCTGCAACATCCTTCGGATGAGCGCTTCCGAGGCCGGTCGATAGCGCGAAGGGTCTTTTCCGCAAGCCTTATAGACGCGGCGTGTGGCGGCAATGCCCGACATTTCTTTCAGCGACTCGGTGGTGAGCGTCGCCTTGTACTCGTCGCCGAGCGCACGGATTTCCGTCCAAAGTCCCTCTGAATAGGGCGTATTCACCACATCGGCCTCGACGCAGGCTCCTACGAAGCCTGGACAGACTTGTTCTATTTCTTTCGATACTAAAACATTCATTTTCAACGAGTTATAATAGGTGAGTGAGCAAAATTTTCACGCCAATGGCGATGAGAATGATGCCTCCGAAGAGTTCTGGCTGCAATCGACGGCGAATTTCACTGCCAAAGCGGATGCCCAACAAGTGGCCCGTGATGCTGAACAAAAACGAGCCGATTCCGATGACAACGAGCGGCATCAGCAGCGACGCGAGGTTTTTGTAGCCAGTCATGGCAAAGGAAATGCCGACGGCGAGGGCATCGATGCTCGTGGCGAAGGCCAAAGTCACGCCTGTCAGCCAGCGCGACGGCTCGAAATGGCCGGCATCGTCGGGTTGAAAGGCACTGCGAATCATTCTTCCACCCAGAAAAACGAGTAGTCCGAAAGCAATCCAATGGTCGTAAGCCTCGATGTAATGGGCGAATAGGCTCGTTGCCAGCCATCCGACGAGCGGCATCAAGGCTTGGAAAAGGCCGAAAAGCACGCTCTGACGAAGAATGACTGGGAGTTTCGAGCGCTGCCACGCCGTCATCATCACGCCACTCACGATGCTCACCGCGAAACAGTCCATCGCCAGTGCCACCGACAGCATCACTATGTCGAAAAAATTCATCATTTCGGCGGCAAAGGTACGAAAAAATTTGGTCACTTGTTTTTTTTTTGCTAATTTTGTCAGCGATTTTTTTTTTGCAGGCAATCGATTCAGACTTTGCAGGCAACAAATTTAGAACGAAAAACGATGATGACTGAAGAATTACGACTGCGGATGCAGCAACTGGCCGACGAACTCAATCGAGCCTCGGAAGCCTACTATAACGGCCGCCAGGAACTGATGACCGACTACGAATGGGATGCGCGTTTCGACGAACTGAAACGGCTGGAGGAGGAAACGGGTGTGACGCTGCCCGACTCGCCGACGCAACGGGTGTCGGAAGACAACACCGCCGGACAGAAGGAAGCGCACGAGTTTCCGGCGCTCTCGTTGGCGAAGACGAAACAGGTGGCGGAAGTGGTGAAATGGGCGGAGGGAAAAGCCGTCTGGATTTCGTGGAAATTGGACGGACTGACGCTCGTCGCCACCTACGACAAAGGTCGGCTAACGAAGGTTGTGACACGCGGAAACGGCCACATCGGAACGAATATCACGCACTTAACGAAATACATTAACGGAATACCGCAAACAATTGGCAATCAAGAACATATTGTTATCAGAGGCGAAGCGATAATTTCCTATCAGGACTTCCAACAATTCCTTCTTGAGAGCGGTGAAGACTATGCCAATCCGCGCAATCTGGCGTCGGGTTCGCTGTCGCTGAAAGACCCCGAAGAAGTGAAGGCTCGGAAGATTCGTTGGGTGGCATTTTCGTTGGTGTTCAAAGAGGGCGAAAACGTCGTAAAAACTGCCGAAAAAACTTTCCATTTGGATTCGTGGGGCGACCGCATGGCGTGGCTCGACACACTCGGTTTTCATACCGTTGATCGCGAAATGGTAGAAAATCCGACCATCGAAAACGTGCAGGCCGCCATCGACCGCTTTACGTTCCGCGTGACAACGACGGGCGACGAGCGGATGGACTACCCTGCCGACGGTCTTGTCGTGACCTACGACGACGCGATTTTCGCCGCGACAGGCTCGGTCACTGGCCATCACGCCACACGCGCCGGACTGGCCTTCAAATGGCAGGACGAAGCCGCCGAAACCGAACTTTTGGAGATTGAATGGTCGTGCGCCGCCTCGACAATTTCGCCCGTGGCGATTTTCCGCCCCGTGGAACTCGAAGGAACCACTGTGAAACGCGCCTCGCTGTGCAACATCAGCGAGTGTGAACGGCTCGGAATCGGCGGTGCCGGCACGCAAATCGAGGTCATCAAGGCCAACAAAATCATTCCGAAGGTCATCAACGTGGTGAAGGCAGTTGGCGAACTCAAAATTCCGACGCAATGCCCTGTTTGTCAGCACGTTACGGAGATTGTCGAGAGTCAGCAGAGCGGCACGCGCACGTTGCACTGCACAAACCCCGTTTGTCCCGCGAAACAACTGAAAAAATATGCGCGATTCGTGTCGAAAGCGGGTATGGACATCGATGGCATTTCAGAGCAAACGCTCGCAAAATTCATCAGTCTCGGTTGGATCAGCGACTTCGCCGACATTTACCGGCTGCCCGAACACGCTCGCGAAATTGCCCTGCTCGACGGTTTTGGCGAACGGTCGGCGGCGAACATCGTGAAGTCGATTGAGAAGGCGCGGCGGGTCGAAGCGCAACGGCTGCTCATCGCGCTGAGCATTCCGAAATGCGGTGCCGACGTGGCGAAACGCCTGCTGAGCGCCTACCCGTTCAACGACCTCGTCGAAACAGCCTCAACGACCGACGACAACGAGCATTTTGCCCACATCGACGGCATTGGCCCAGAGCGTTCTGCACTGATTGTCGCGTGGTTTCACGACATTGATAACATTTTGACTACCAGAAAGTTATTGAATTACATTCAAGTAATACAACAAGACAACAACCAAGCCGAGAATTTGAAGGGAATGACCTTTGTCATCACTGGCGAAACCCACCATTTCAAGAACCGAAAAGAACTTCAAGACTACATCGAAAGCCAAGGCGGTCGCGTGGCAGGAAGTGTCAGCGGATCGACCTCGTTCCTCATCAACAACGACATCGAATCGACCTCTGGCAAGAATAAAAAAGCGAAGGAACTCGGCATCGAAATCATTTCTGAAGAAACTTTCTTGGAACGATTTTCGGTGACAGAAAAAAGTGCCGATTCGCCGTCCAAAAAGCCGGGAAATCAGCAACTATCACTCGATTTTTCTTGATTTCAAGGCAAAATCACCCTGTTTTCCGCAAAAATCAGCGGAATCAGCCCTGTTTCGCAGTCAATTCGGCGAAAAGACCCTCGCAGGCATCCTCAATCAGGTCGAGCGCAAAGTCGAAATCGCGGTCGTCGCCGTAGTACGGGTCGGGAATGTAACGCTGTCCGTCGTGCTGCGTCATATAATCCGCCAGCATCACCACTTTCTGCTTGTCGGCATCCGTTTTCGCCTGTCGTGTCACATCGAAGAAATTCTCGCTGTCCATCACCAGAATCAGGTCGAAGCGGCCGAAATCATCGGCGGAAAACTGCCGTGCACGACTGGAAAAATCGTAGCCTCGTGCTGCTCCGCGACGGCGCATCCGCGCGTCGGGCAACTGACCGACGTGCCAACCGCCGATGCCAGCGGAATCAATCACAAAATCGGCCTCGCGACCTTCGCGCTCCACCACGTGCTTCATCACACCCTCGGCAGCCGGCGATCGGCAAATGTTTCCGAGGCAAACAAACAGAAGTTTCTCCATTTTTCCTTCCATATTTTAATGTTATTTCGTCGCTTCCGGCAGCGAAAGTTCCTCGTCGTCAGACGGAATCGGATACTTCACATTCTCCTTCACACCGAGTTTTTTCAGTTGGTTGGCCTTCTGCACGATGCCCTGACGACCATTGTACTTCGTTTCCAATTCCTCGCAATCGACCGTAGCCTGCCGCAAGTGCAGTTTCAGCGTATCAAAATGCTTGAGGAAAACGCCGACGCGCTTCAGAAGTTCCTCGGCCAAGACATAGACCTGCTTTTCGTTTTCGTGCTGCAAATACTGTCGCCACGCCGCGTGAATCATCGTCAGAATCGCCATCAAGTTCTGCTGTCCGGTAATAAAAATTTTCTTGCTGAACGCCTCGTTCCAAAGGCTCGGTTCGGTGGCGAGGGCGAGTTGCAGCGCACCCTCGTAGGGGATATACATAATGACGAAATCGACCGATTTTCGCGGCGGTTTCACGTATCGGCTGTAATCCTTCGACGAAAGTCGGTTGAACTGGTCGCGAATGCTGCGAACCACCTCTTTCGCGAGGGCTTTCCGTTGGGTTTCGTCGTCGGTTTCCATATATTTCGCGTAAGCGTCGATCGACATTTTCGCGTCGATAATCACGTCCTCGTTGTTCGGATAGTGCAGAATCGCGTCGGGCACCATCCGCTGACCGCTCTCCTCGTTGATGATGGGGCGTCCCTGTTCGTCGGTGAGCGTTTGTTGCAGGTCGAAGTCGCGCCCGATTTGCAGTCCTTGGCTTTCGAGCAGGTTTTGCAGCGTCATTTCGCCCCAGTTGCCCTGAATTTTGTTGCCGCCGCGCATCACGTTGGTCAGTCGCGTCGCCGTAAGGTCGATTTTCGAGGTTTGCTCGGCCATCGCCTTGAGTTGTTCCGAGAGCGACGCCGTTTGCTTCGCCGTTTCGCTGTTGGTGTTGCGAATCGCCTGCTGCAACTGCTCCAGATTCTGCTTCAACGGTTCGGTGAGCGTCTGCATCGACTCCGTGTTCTGCGTTTTCAGGCGGTCGGTGGTTTGGTCGAGCACCTTCGTGGCGAGGTTCTGGAACTGCTCCTGCACCGTGCGAAGTTGCTCTTGGAATTGTTCCTGTCGCAGTTGCGATTCGCTCGACATCTGTTCGCGCAAAACCGCTTTTTCGTTCTCGTTCTGTTCCCGAAGCGAAGCCACCTCCTTTTCGTTCTGTTCCCGAAGGGCAACAATATCTTTTTCGCTCTGTTCGCGCAACAATTTCAGTTCCGTTTCGCGCGTGGCAAGCCGCAGTCGCAGGTAGAACGCGAATCCGCCTCCCACGAGTCCGCCGACGACGGCACCAATCAAAATATACAATAAAATTTCCATCATTTTCTCCTATTGATTGACTTCTACCCTACTCTCCCAATATTTCATCCAAAGCCACTGCAAGGCGCCGCGGAGAGCGAGATAGACGATGAGAGCGAACCAAAGCGCGTGGTTGCCATATTGCGGGAAGAGGGTGAAATAAATCGCGAAGAAGGTCATCGTGGCGATGGCGCACGAGGCCAACATGCCGCGTGTGGCCAACATGCCGACGAAAATACCGTCGTAGAGGAAGGCGGCGACGCCGGTCAGCGGAATCAGCAGAATCCACGGCAGATAGGGCTTTGCAGCCTCGACCACGAGGGTCTCAGAAGTCAGAATCGTCAGAAAACCGCGTGCGCCGACGGCATACATCGCGGTGAAGAGAATGACCATCATCGCACCCCAGACAAACAGCCGTCGGTTGGTTGCGTGGAACGACGTCCAGTCTTTCGCACCGAAGAATTTACCGCTCAGGGCCTCGCCTGCGTAGGCAAAACCGTCCATGATGTATGAAAAAATCATGAAAAAGGTCATCAGTAGTGTGTTTACGGACAGCATCAAATCGCCTTGTCGGGCACCTGCGGAGGTGAAAAACAGATTAACCGCCACCATGAACAGCGTGCGAAGGAAGAGGTCGATATTCACCTTCGAATAGACTGAAAATGCTGGTAATTTCAGCGTTTCTGACGTTTTTTCGTGCAAGGAAAGTTGTTTTTTCTTGAGCATCACCCCGAAAAAGGCCATCACCGCCCCACTCCACTGCGCGATGAGCGTTCCGAGGGCGACACCCTCGATTTTCATGCCGAATCCGAACACGAGAACGAGCGAAACGACGATGTTGATGATGTTTTGCGCAATGGAAACGACCATCGGCGTGCGCGTGTCTTGCATTCCGATGAACCAGCCCGTCATCACGTAGAGGCTGAGCACGGCAGGCGCACCCCAGATGCAGATGTTGAAATAGACGCGCACGAGCGAGGCGACGCCCTCCGACGGCTCCATCAGCCAGAGCGACAACCATTGCAACGGCGTTTGCAGAACAACGAATGCCACGGCAATCGCCACCGCAACCAACAGATTGCGGCGGAGAATGGCGAGAATGGGCACATTGGTTTCCGAAAGCGACTGTCCGAAAGCCTGTGCCGTCATACCGCTGGTTCCCATGCGCAGGAAGCCCATCAGCCAGTACATCACGTTGAAAATCATCGAACCGACGGCAATGGCGCCGATGAGCGTTTCGTTGCCAATGTGGCCGACGATGGCCAAATCGACGAGGCCGAGCAGCGGCACCGTCACATTCGTCACAATCGACGGAATGGCCAAGTGGAGAATTTCTTTATCGCGAATGTTCATCATCAAATCGTTAAAAATTTCGGTTGCAAAAGTACGATTTTTTTTGATTTTACGAAAAAATTTTCGATGGTTTTTCGGGAAAAGCGACAGCGTTACGCCAGCAGCGAGGTGTCGCCGGTGTAGAGTTGGTAGTATTTTCCGCGCTGTCGGAGCAGTTCGTCGTGCGAACCGTGCTCGATGATGCGTCCGTGGTCGAGAACGATGATTTGGTCGGCATTGCGCACGGTTGAAAGGCGGTGGGCGATGACGAAAGTGGTACGTCCGCGCATGATCGAGTCCATGCCGCGCTGCACGAGTTGTTCGGTGTGGGTGTCGATACTCGACGTGGCTTCATCGAGGATGAGCACGGGCGGATTGGCGACCGCAGCGCGGGCGATGGCCAACAGTTGCCGTTCGCCCTGCGAAAGATTACCGCCGTCGCCACTGAGCATGGTGTCGTAGCCCTGCGCGAGTCGGAGTATGAAGTCGTCGGCACCCACGAGCCGAGCGGCCTCGCGACATTCCTCGTCGGTGGCGTCGAGCCGTCCGTAGCGGATGTTGTCGAGCACCGTAGCGGTGAATAAGTGGGTTTCTTGCAGCACGATGCTCATCGAACGGCGCAGCGACTCTTTCCGAATGTCGTTGATGGGGATTCCGTCGTAGAGAATATGGCCTTTATCGCCCTGATTCGAGGCGGTCACGTCGTAGAATCGGTTGATGAGGTTGATGATTGTGGTTTTTCCGGCTCCCGTACCGCCCACAAAAGCGATTTTCTGCCCCGGCGAGGTGTTGATGTTGATGTCGAAAAGCACTTGTTTCTCAGGCACATAGCCAAAATCGACGTGCTGGAAATCGACGTCGCCTGCAACGAGTTGAGAGTTGACAGTTGAGAGTTGAGAGTTTGCTGGCGCAATCCATTTTCCATCGTCCATTCTCCATTGTCCTTCATCGACTTCCGGCTCGGCATCGAGCAGTCGGAACACACGCTCGGCACCCACCGATGCGTTCAAAACGGAGTTGATTTGCTGCGAAACGTGGCTGATGGGCTGCGTGAAACTCTTGTTCAACTGGAGAAAAGCGACGATGGTTCCGAGGCTAATTGACAAATGAGAATTGACAAATGAGAATTGTCCGAGCGCAACCGCCGCACCGACCACGGCGATGAGCACATAGCCCAGATTGCCGAGGTTTCCGTTGACCGGCATCACGATGCTCGCGATTTTATTCGCATTGCACGCCGACGACCGCAGTTGCTCGTTGATGCGCTCGAAATCGCGAATCGCCTGTTCTTCGTGGCAGAAGGTTTTGACGACTTTCTGACCCGTCATCATCTCTTCAATAAAACCATTGACGGCGGCAAGCGACTCCTGTTGGGTGCGGAAATAGCCTCGCGACCACGTTCCGAGCCGCGTCGTCGAAATCGACATCAGAATGGCGATGAAAATGCTGACGAGCGTCAGTGGAACGCTCAAAACGACCATCGAGGTGAAAGTGACGACGATGGTGATGAGGGAGTTGAAAACCTGCGCCATACTCGTCGAAATCACCTGTCGGAGCGAATCGACGTCGTTGGTATAGGTGGACATCATTTCGCCGTGGGAATGGGAGTCGAAATAACTGAGCGGCAGCCGTTCCATGTGGTCGAAAAGCTGTTTGCGCAGGCGGAGTTGCGTGCCCTGCGACACGTAAATCATCAGTCGGTTGTAGGTGTACGAGCAAATGACGCCCAAAAGCAAAATCAGACCGAGTTTGAAAAGGGCTTGCAAGAGCGACGAATATTCGGGATTGGCGACTTGTGTGAGTGGCACGATGTAGTCGTCGATAAGGGTTCGGGTGAAAAGGGTCGAGGCAAGCGAGGTGACGGACGAAACGGCGATGCAGACGAAAACCGTGAGCACCATCCAACGATAGTGTTTCATCACGAGGCGGAACAGCCGCAGCAGCGTCGATTTTTTCGATGCGTCGAGCGTGGCCGAGAGGTTTTCGCCCATTCGCGGACCACGGTTTCTGTTGAAATTGGGTTGTCTCATACCGAAACCTCCTTTCGTTCGTCAAAATCGCCTGTTCCGATGCTCTGCAACTCATTGATTTCGCGGTAGAACTGATTGGTTTCGAGCAGTCGCTCGTGGGTGTCGAATCCCGTCACCATTCCACCCTCCATCACAAGGATGCGGTCGCAATGCTGAACGGACGAAATGCGCTGTGCAATGATGATTTTCGTCATGTCGGGCAGTTGCGTGCGGAACGCTTTTTGGATTTTCGCGTCGGTGGCCGTGTCGCAGGCCGATGTCGAGTCGTCGAGAATCAAGATTTTCGGTTTTCGGAGCAAGGCTCTGGCGATGCAAAGTCGTTGTTTCTGACCGCCCGACACGTTGGTTCCGCCTTGTTCGATGCGCGTTTCATACTGATTTGGCATTTCCATCACGAATTCGTCGGCCTGCGCCATCCGACATGCCTCGCGACACTCGTCAAGCGTGGCTGATTCGCGTCCCCAACGCAGGTTGTCGAGAATCGAACCCGTGAACAGCGTGTTTTGCTGCAACACCACCGCCACTGCCGACCGCAACGACTTCAAATCGTAGTCGCGCACGTTGCGACCGCCCACCGAAACACTGCCTTGAACCGTGTCGTAGAGTCGGCTGATAAGGCTGACGAGCGTCGATTTTCCCGAACCCGTACCGCCAATGACACCGATGGTTTCGCCCGAGGCGATGGTGAATGAAACATTGTAGAGAGCACTCCGACGCGATTTCGCAGTTCCTTGCGCGAGGTCGGAGAGAGCCTCATAATCGAACCGAACACCCTGAAACGCCACACTGCCGTCGGCCACCTCCGCCACGGCATTTTCGGGCGAAACAATGTCGGCCTCCTCGCCAATGACCTCGCAGACGCGCTTCGCCGAAGCCGCACTCTGCGTGAGCATCACGAAAATCATCGACAGCATCATCAACGCCTGCAAAATCGACATCACATAGGTGAAAAGCGAGGTGAGTTCGCCCGTCGTCAGCGTTCCGCCGACGATGAAATGCGCACCCCACCACGACAGCGCAATCATACAGCCATAGACCACGAGATTCATCACTGGATGGTTCAGCGCCATCAGGCTCTCGGCCCGCACATACAATTTGTAGAGGGCTTCGGCAGCGCGTGCGAACTTCTCGTTTTCGTATTTTTCACGCACAAATGCCTTCACGACGCGAATCGCCGATACATTCTCGCCCACGCTCTGGTTCAGCGCGTCGTATTTCTCGAAAACCTGCTGAAACAACCGCGAAACACGTGAAATAATCTGCCAGAGCGAAAAACTCAGAATCAGCATCGCCACAATGAAAATCAGGCTCAGCCGAGCGTCGATGAGCAGGCACATCACTATCGACAACAGCAGTCGGAACGGCGCACGCACGGTCACTCGAAGAATCTGCTGAAAGGCTTGTTGCAGGTTCTGAACGTCGGTCGTCATGCGCGTCACAAGGCCGGCGGTCGAGTATTTGTCGATGTTCGAGAACGAAAACGTCTGGATATTTCGATACATCGCCGAGCGCAGATTGGCCGCGAAACCCGTCGATGCGTAAGCCGAAAATCGTCCGGCAAGGATGCCGAAGGCAAGGCTCAGCAGCGCCATCACGACCATCAGTCCGCCGTAGCGATAGACCGCCGCCATGTCGCCCGCGTTGATGCCGAGGTCGATGAGCCGCGCCGTCACCCACGGAATCAGCACGTCCATCACCACTTCGAGTGCGGTGAACAGCGGTGTCAGCAGGGCTGCCAACTTGTATTTTCCTATTTGTCGATAGAGTATTTTCAGCATTTTCTATCCCATTCTGAAGGTTCAAAAACCATTTTTGACGTGCAAAAATATAAAAAATACTTGACAACAGCGAAAGCATTGCAGATTTTTTTTGGCATTTCAGAGAAAACTTCGTATCTTTGCCGAGTGAATCTAAACTAATCTAAATTTATTCAATATGAGAAAACTACTTTTAGGCGACGAAGCCATCGCACAAGGTGCGCTTGACGCCGGACTGAGCGGAGTCTATGCCTATCCGGGCACTCCCTCGACAGAAATCACAGAGTTTATTCAACATTCGCCACTCGCCCGCGAGCGCGGTGTTCACAGTCGCTGGTCGTCGAACGAGAAGACGGCGATGGAGGCCGCACTGGGTATGTCGTTTATGGGCAAGCGCGCGATGGTGTGTATGAAGCACGTCGGATTGAACGTGTGCGCCGACCCCTTCGTCAATTCGGCGATGACGGGCGTGAACGGCGGACTGGTGGTGCTCGTGGCCGACGACCCGTCGATGCACTCCTCGCAAGACGAACAAGACTCGCGTTTCTACGGAAAATTCGCGATGCTGCCGACCTTCGAGCCGAGTTCGCAACAGGAAGCCTACGATATGATGGCAGTGGCGTTCGACTACAGCGAAAAACAAAAACTGCCCGTGCTGATGCGCGTGACGACGCGAATGGCACACTCGCGGGCGGTGGTCGATGTGAAGGGCGAGGCGCGACCCGAAAACGAACTGAACTACAACGCCGAGGCGTCGAGTTGGGTGCTGTTGCCCGCGAATGCACGTCGCCGCAACGACCAAGTGACGGCGCAGCAGTTGGTGCTTGAAGAGGATGCCGAAAAATCGGCTTACAACAGCCTAAGCCTCACACCTAACACCCAACACCCTCTGGGAATTATCGCCAGCGGCATCGCATATAATTATGTGATGGAAGCACTCGGCAACAGCGATGCGGGGCTTCCCATCTTGAAAATCTCGCAATATCCACTGCCGAAAAAACTCGTTCGGAAAATGCTCGAAATGTGTGAAAAAGTGCTGATTGCTGAGGAAGGACAGCCGTTTATCGAAGACATCGTGCGCGGTGTGGGCGAAAGCCCCAACGTGTTCGGACGACTCGACGGCACACTGCCCCGCACCGGCGAACTCACACCTGATTCGGTGAAAAAAGCATTATCCCAACTGTCAACTCTCAACTCTCAACCCTCAACTGAATTTGCTCCCAGCGCAAACGTCGTTCCACGTCCGCCAGCACTCTGTCAGGGTTGCGGCCACCGCGACGTTTACACCGCACTCAACGAAGTGCTGAAAGAGTACGACAATCCGCGAGTTTTCGGCGACATCGGCTGCTACACGCTTGGTTTCCTGCCGCCCTACAAAGCCATCCACTCGTGCGTCGATATGGGTGCGTCGATTACGATGGCGAAAGGTGCTGCCGACGCTGGCCAATGGCCGTCGGTGGCGGTCATCGGCGACTCGACCTTCACCCACAGCGGTATGACGGGTCTTCTCGATGCCATCAACGAAAACTCGAACATCACCGTCATCATCTCCGACAACCTCACGACGGGTATGACGGGCGGACAAGACTCGGCTGGCACGAATAAGTTCGAAGCCATCTGTCGCGGTCTCGGCCTCGCCGACGAACACCTGCACGTGGTCGTTCCACTGCCGAAGAATATGCCCGAAATCACCGAAATCCTCCGTCAGGAAATCAACTACAAGGGCACCAGCGTGATTATTCCGCGCCGTGAGTGCATTCAAACCCTGCAACGACACCTCAAAGAAGCGAAAAAGTCACAGGGTTAAATAGTCAAATTGTAAAATAGTCAAATCGTAAAATATGAAAACCGATATTATCCTTTGCGGCGTGGGCGGACAAGGCATCCTCTCCATCGCCACCATCATCGGCGAGGCCGCGATGAACGAGAACCTCCACATCAAACAGGCCGAAGTACACGGAATGTCGCAGCGAGGCGGCGATGTGCAGTCGAACCTGCGCATTTCGAGCGAACCCATCCACAGCGACCTCATCGCCAAAGGCACTGCCGACGTCATCATCTCGATGGAGCCGATGGAAGCCCTGCGCTACCTGCCCTATCTGAGCGAAAACGGCTGGGTCATCACGTCGAGCAATCCCTTCAAGAACATCCCGAACTATCCCGAAATGGACGTGATTATGGGCGACCTCGCGAAACTGCCCCACGTCGTCACCATCGACCTTGAGCAACTGGCGAAAGACGGCGGCGTGCCCCGCTCGGGCAACGTGATTCTGCTCGGTGCGGCGCAGAAAGCCCTCGGCATCGAGTACGAAAAACTCGAAAATGCCATCCGCCGCGTCTTTGCTCGCAAGGGCGATGCCGTCGTCGATGCCAACATCAAGGCACTGGCGATTGGGCAGCAACAGGCAAAGTAAAGGGAAATGAAACCGTTACAAATTGTAACGCTTTCAAATTGACACAAATTACACCACAAAACGAAAAAACCACGGAGCAAATTGTCCCGTGGTTTTTCATTCGGAATCTTTCACCCAACCATTACTTCATCACGCGGATGTTCTTGATGAAATGGCTACTGCCCGAGGCATCGTCACCCCAGATGGTAAAGTAGGCCGACGGCTTCACATTGGGCAGGTTGGCCACGCGCTTGCCATTAATGAAAATCTTCACATTGCCCTTGTCGTAGCTCAGAGCAAAGTGGTTCCAACCCTTCTTGTTGAGCAGGCGGAACAGTTCGTCCTTGTTGCCATGGATGCCCTCGTCGTCGGTCTTCGCAAAGTTCCAGTCCATACCATTCACCCACAAACGAACGACACCCAGTTCGCCGTCTTCGTTGTTGTAGAGATGCAACTCGTACCACTTGTCTTCACCGAAGAGGAATTCAAATTCCATCGAATAGCTTTCGGGCAGAAACTCCTTAGCGCTACCGTTCACCATCGGGAAAAGCACCGACTGACCGCCCGACAAGGCGATGTAGTTCGTTTCGGCTGCCGTGCCGATTTCGGCACTTCCCTCCTTGAGGTCCCACTTCGAGGGAAGTTCGCCAGCCTTTTCGCCGCTCTGGTTGTCCTCGAAAATCACCGTTGCGGCAGGTTTGAAGTCACCATTGGCATAGAGAGCAGCCAAATCTAACGGTTCAGCCTGTTCGGGCGTACAGAGCACGTCTTGCTCACCAGCCTCGGCTTCCTCGCCCTCGGCGGTCTGATCTTCGTCGTTCACCAGTTCCGTGTTTTCAGCGTCATTGGCATTTTCAGCCTTTTTGTCGCCACCGCAAGCCGTCATCATTGCCAGACTTGCCAAGCACATCAGTGCAAAATAGATTTTTTTCATACAATTTTAATTTTTTAATGTTACTTGATACCAACGTCTGCAAAATTACGAAGAAAATAGTAAAAAACAAAATTTTCTCGGTCTTTTCTGTCATCATTCCATCTTTTTTGAGTAACTTTGCAGCGTTTTTAGAATAATTTTTACACATTAGTTAAAATATGGAACCGACTCCGATAAAAAAAGAGATAGTTGATGGCCTCATCAGCGAACTCGGCATTCAGGACTTCGGAAAAGCGACGATTCGCGAGGTGAAGCAGGTGGCGGCGATGGCTGAACAGCAGTCGGGCGTGGAGTATATCAAGATGGAAATGGGTATTCCAGGCCTGCCGGCGGCACAAATCGGCGTGGAGGCGCAAATCAAGGCACTTCGGAACGGCATCGCCTCGAAATATCCCGACATTCAGGGCTATCCCGAGTTGAAAAAGCAGGCTTCGCGCTTCGTGAAGGCGTTTGTCGGCATCGACATTGCCGCCGAGGGCTGCATCCCCGTGGTGGGTTCGATGCAGGGTGCTTTTGCGTCGTTTCTGACCAGTTCGCAGGCCGACCCGAAGAAAGACACCGTGCTGTTCATCGACCCGGGCTTCCCCGTGCAAAAAATGCAGTTGCAAGTGCAGGGTGTGAAGTACGAAACGTTCGACGTTTACGACTATCGCGGCGAGAAACTGCGCCCGAAAATCGAGAGTTATCTGCAGAAGGGCAACATTTGCGCCGTGATTTACTCGAATCCGAACAATCCTTCGTGGGTGTGTCTGACGGAGGACGAACTGCGCACCATCGGCGAACTCGCCACGCAATACGATACGATTGTGCTTGAAGACCTCGCCTATTTCGCGATGGACTTCCGCAAAGACCTCAGCGTGCCGTTCCAACCGCCGTATCAGCCCAGCGTGGCCCACTATACGGACAATTATATGCTGCTCATCAGCGGCTCGAAGGCGTTCAGTTACGCTGGCGAGCGCATCGCGGTGGTTTGCATCAGCGACCATCTTTTCCGTCGCCACTACCCTGCCCTCGCCCAACGCTACGAGGGTCTGCCCTTCGGCCTCGTCTTCTCGACGCGAATGCTCTACGCGCTGTCGTCGGGCACGAGCCATTCGGCGCAGTATGCCTTGGCAGAGCTGTTTCGTGCGGCTTGCGACGGCGAGTACAATTTCCGCGACGACGTGCGCATCTATGGCGAGCGTGCCCGTCGGCTGAAAGAGATTTTCCAGCGTCACGGTTTTTATATCGTCTATGACCACGACCTCGACGAGCCCGTTGCCGACGGTTTTTACTTCACCATCGGCTACCCGAATATGACGAGCGGCGAACTGGCCCGCGAATTGATGTACTACGGCGTGTCGGCCATCTGTCTGACCACGACAGGCAGCCATCAGCAGGGACTTCGCGTCTGCACATCGTTCATCGAAGACCATCAGTATGAGCAACTCGACGAGCGAATGAAAATTTTTGCAATGAACAATAAATAATTAACATCTGAAGGTCTCTGACCGAAAATAGAATGAGAAAGCATCATTTTTTAGCCGTATTGCTGGCGATTTTCAGCAGTACGGTCGCATTGGGACAAGAGAAAGACATCGACTGGATGCAGGAAATCAAAAGCCGCATCACCATCAACGGATACGCGCAGGCTGGCTATGCCTACAGCGACCAAAACGGACAGACGAGTAGCAGTTATAACCTGAAACGCACGCTGTTGTGGGCAAGGGCGAGGATTACCGACCGTTGGTCGTTCCTGTTTATGCACGATTTCAACAGCGTCGTACAGGAATTCTACACCGACTACCGCATCACAAACGACAAAGGGCTGACCGTCAGACTCGGACAGTTCAAGAACTCGCTGACGCTGGAAAATCCGCTGTCGCCCGTGCAGTTGGAGTTGATTGACATTTGTTCGCAGGCCGTCACCAACCACAGCGGCTGCTACGACCCACTGCTCGGACTACAATACGGTCGCGACATCGGTCTGGAAATCTATGGCGACCTGTTCAACGACCAGATTCACTACGAACTGGCGCTGATGAACGGACAGGGAATCAACGTCAGAGACGGCAACAACGACAAAGACGTGATTGCCAAACTGGAATATCGACCCACGAAGGAACTGCGTTTCGTTGTCAGCGGACAGAAAGGTCGCGGCCACGCGGTCGGGACTGCCCCGTGGAACCCCGAAATCAAGGTTGGCGACAACTATCGCCGCGACCGCATCAGCGCAGGTTTCGAGTGGAAAAGCGGTCAGTATGCGCCGGCGAAATACAAGGAAGGTCGCCCGATTCGCTTCCGTGCCGAATATCTGGCTGGAAAAGACGGTGAAGTCAGCAGCCGAGGCGCTTATGCCACGACGACCATCCCCCTCGTCAGCGGTATCGACGCGGTGGCGTCCATCGACTATTTCGACCGCAACACCGATATGAACTACAGCCAGACGCAGGCAACCGCCGGTCTGCAATATTGGTTCTACAAGAATTGCCGCATACAACTGCAATACACGCGCACGTGGAGCAAATTCCAAGATGACTTCAACTGGTTGCAAGCGCAGATGCAGGTGGCGTTTTGAAGGGTGAAAAGGTTAAAGGGTTAAAGGGTTAAAAGGTTAAAAGGTTATTAGGTTTTAAGGTAAAAGATGGTTATTAAGATTCTTTTGACGGTGATTTTTTTCGCCGTAACGCTGGGCGTGGGCGTTTATTCGCGCAAACAGGCGAGTAGTGTCGATGGTTTTGTGTTGGGCGGTCGCGCCGTTGGTCCGTGGCTCACGGCTTTCGCCTACGGCACCAGTTATTTCTCGGCAGTCGTATTCGTCGGCTACGCAGGCCAGTTCGGTTGGAAATACGGCCTTTCCTCGACGTGGATTGGCATTGGAAACGCGCTGATTGGCTCGCTGCTGGCGTGGATTTTGCTCGGTAGGCGCACGAAACTGATGACGCAGCACATCGAGTCGCGCACGATGCCCGATTTTTTCGGCACGCGCTTCAACGACCAAGGACTGCGCGTCACAGCGTCGGTCATCGCCTTCGTTTTCCTGATTCCCTACACGGCAGGCGTCTATAAAGGCATTTCGACCCTGTTTGAGATGGGTTTCGGCATTCCTTACGAATATTGCGTCATTCTGATGGCGATTCTCACGGCGATCTACGTCATTCTCGGCGGCTACAAAGCCACGGCGATGAACGATTTTGTGCAGGGAATCATTATGCTCTTCGGCATCGTCATCGTCATCGCCGCCGTGCTCAACACGCAGGGCGGACTATTCTCGGCAGTTGAGAAAATGGCAGCCCTGCCAGCCGATGGAAGTTCTTCTGCAAGCGGTCAATTTACTGATATTCTCGGTCCAGCACCCTGGGATTTGCTCGGCGTGGTCGTGTTGACCTCGCTCGGCACGTGGGGACTGCCGCAGATGGTCGGAAAATTCTACAGCATCACCGACGAGAGCGCGATTCGTCGTGGAACGATTATTTCCACCATTTTCGCCTTCATCGTGGCGGGCGGATGCTATTTCCTTGGCGGCTTCGGACGGCTGAGCGGTACACCGCCCACGCTGCCCAACGGACGGCTGGACTTCGATTCCATCGTGCCGTCGATGCTCACCGCACTGCCCGACATCCTGATTGCGCTCGTCGTATTGCTCGTGCTGTCGGCCTCGATGTCCACGCTGGCCTCGCTCGTGCTCACTTCGTCCTCGACTATGACGCTCGACCTCATCTATCGCGACAAGAAAGCGCTGCCCGGCGAGGTCGAGGAAGGCAGCATCGACGACATCGTTTCCGAAAAAGTCGAACGGCGAAAAGTCGTCATTATGCGCGTCTTAATCGTGTTTTTCATCGTCATTTCGCTGATGATTGCCCTCAATCCACCGACGTTCATCGCCCAACTGATGGGCATTTCGTGGGGCGCACTCGCTGGAGCCTTCCTCGCGCCGTTTATGCTCGGACTCTACTGGCGCGGCACCACGCCGATGGCCGTCTGGGCCTGCTTCGTGTGGGGTGTCGGCATCACGGTGGTCAATATGCTATTGGGCAATCCCATCAACCCCATCAACTGCGGTGCCATCGCAATGGTCGGCGGTTTCCCGATTGTCTGGCTCGTCAGCCTCGTCACACCGAAAATGTCGCGTGGAATGGTTGAGAACATCTTTGACTGCTTCAAAAAATAAAAAAATCACGTCTTTTTTGACAAAATTGTAATAAATTATCGTCGAAATGGAGGAAAAGTTGTAATTTTGCAACTTCTTTCAAGAAAAGATAGTGAAATTATCAAAAAGTAAATAGTCAAATCGTAAATTAAAATGGTGATTTGGAACCCGAACAAAGAATGTATGAGCCGCGACGAAATGAGCGCGCTGCAAGGAAAACGACTACATAAAATCGTGGAGTACGTCTATCACAACGTGCCGTTCTATCGCCATCGACTGCAAGAAATGGACATCACGCCCGATGACATTCAGACCATCGACGACATCCGCAAACTGCCTTTCACGACGAAGAAAGACCTGCGCGACAACTATCCCTTCGGACTGCAAGCCGCGCCCCAAAGCCAAATCATCCGCATCCACGCATCGAGCGGAACGACGGGCAATCCGACCATCGTGGGCTATACGCGCAAGGACATCGGCATCTGGAGCGAGTGTATGGCCCGCTGTCTGACGGCCTACGGCGTGACCCACGACGATATTTTTTCCGTTTCCTACGGCTACGGCCTATTCACGGGCGGACTCGGCGCTCACAACGGCGTGGAGAAAATCGGCGCGTCGGTCGTACCGACCTCGACGGGCAACACCGAGAAACACGTGAAACTGATTCGCGACCTCGGCATCACGGGCATCGCCTGCACACCGTCGTATGCGCTCTATCTCGCCGAAACGATGGACAAAATGGGCATCACGAAAGACGAAATCAGCCTGAAAATTGGTGCTTTCGGCGCAGAACCGTGGACCGAGCAGATGCGCACGGAGATTCAGGAACGGCTCGGACTGAAGGGCTACAACCTCTACGGACTGAGCGAAATTATGGGGCCGAGCGTCAGTTACGAATGTCAGGAACAGCACGGCAGCCACATCTGCGAAGACCATTTTTATCCCGAAATCATCGACCCCGTGACGCTCGAACCGCTGCCCAACGGACAGACGGGTGAACTCGTCTTCACCACGCTGACGAAAGAAGGAATGCCCGTGCTGCGCTATCGCACTCGCGACCTCTGCACGCTGCTTCCCGACACGTGCGCCTGCGGTCGAACGAACATCAGAATGGGACGAATCGAAGGTCGCTCAGACGATATGCTCATCATTCGAGGCATCAACGTGTTCCCCTCGCAGGTCGAGAGCGTCGTGCTGTCGATGAAGGAGTTTGCACCGCGCTACCTGCTCATCGTCGATCGGAAAAACAACCTCGACACGCTCACCGTGCAGGTTGAAATCCGTCAGGAATATTTCACAAGTACCTTCGACACGCCTGCCGCCATCGACGAACTCGAAAAACGGCTGGCATCGCGGCTGAAAAGCGTGCTGAGCATCGCCGCCAAGGTGCAACTCAAAGCCCCGAACACCATCGAGCGCAGTCAAGGAAAGAGTGCCCACGTCATTGATAACAGAAAATTATAAGATATGGAAAAATTCTTTAACCCCGAAGTTGAAACAATGCCCCGCGAGGCATTGGAGAAATTGCAGTTGGAACGGCTGCAAAAAACCGTCCGCCACTGTATGAACGCGGAATTCTACCGCGAGAAATTCGCCGAACTCGGCATCACGCCCGACGACATCCAGTCGCTCGACGACGTGTGCCGACTGCCCTTCACCACGAAGGAAGACCTGCGCGACCACTATCCCTTCGGTCTGTCGTGTGTGCCGATGCGCGAATGTACCCGACTTCATTCGTCGAGCGGAACGACGGGCAACCCCACCGTCGTACTTCACACGCAAAAAGACCTCGACGAGTGGGCCAACGCCGTGGCACGATGCCTGTGGATGGTGGGAAGCCGTCCCGACGATGTGTTCCAGAACTCGGCAGGCTACGGAATGTTCACCGCCGGACTCGGTTTTCAATACGGTGCCGAGCGCGTCGGAATGCTCACGGTGCCTGCTGCCGCCGGTAACACGACCCGACAAATCAAATTCATCAAGGACTTCGGAACGACCGTGCTTCACGCCATTCCGTCGTATGCCTCGCGCATCTACGAAGTGATGAAGGAAGAGGGAGTCGATCCGCGTCGCGACACCAAATTGCGCGTGCTTTGCATCGGTGCCGAGCCTCACAGCGAGGAACAGCGCCGTCGCATCGAGCAAGACCTCGGCGTGAAAGCCTATAATTCCTATGGAATTTCGGAAATGATGGGTCCAGGCGTGGCTTTCGAGTGCGAAGAACAGAACGGTCTCCACATCTGGGAAGACTATTTCATCGTTGAAATCATCGACCCCGTGACGCTCGAGCCAGTAAAAGAAGGTGAAATCGGCGAACTCGTCATCACCACCATCAACCGCGAGGCGATGCCACTGCTGCGCTATCGCACACGCGACCTGACGCGCTTGCTGCCAGGCACTTGTCCCTGCGGTCGCAGCCATCGCCGACTGGCCCGTCTGCAAGGTCGAAGCGACGATATGATCATCCTCAAGGGTGTCAATATCTTCCCGATTCAAATCGAGAAAATCCTGCTGAAATTCAAGGAATTGAGCAGCGACTACCTCATCACCATCGAAACCACCGACAGTGGCGACGTGATGACAGTCGAAGTGGAACTCAACCAGCTGTTTGCCGACGATTACAAGCAACTTCTCACCCTTGAGAAGACCATCGCCCGACAACTGAAAGACGAAATTCTCATCACACCGAAAATTCGCCTCGTGCAAAAAGGCACACTCGCCAAGAGCGATGAGAAAAAAGCCGTGCGCGTCCGCGATTTGCGCAAACTCTTCTAATTGTTAATTGAAAAATGCTAATTGTTAATTGTTAATTGAAAAAACTATGACCATCAAACAACTATCCATTTTCATCGAAAATCAGTCGGGCACGCTCATCAACGTACTCGACGTGCTGAAACAGGCCGGCATTCAGATTGTGGCATCGACCATCGCCGACACCGCTGAATACGGCATCTACCGTATGATTTGCAACGAGCCGAATCGGGCTTACGAAGCCCTGCGCACTGCCGGCATCGCCGTGGCGCTATCGGATGTGTTCGCCATCGCGCTCGACAACACGCCCGGACGTGCCGCCGACGCCATCCGCGCATTCAGCGACGCCCACATCAGCATCGCCTACCTCTATTCGTTCCTGCTGAAAGACAACGGAATCCTCGTCTTCCGCATCGACGAGATGGAGGCAGCCTGCAAGGTGATTCGCGACAACAATCTGCGCTACATCAACGAAGAAAACATCGGTCAGTGGCTCTGACCGATGTTTTTCCCCTCTGAAAAACGGATTTTTCAGTTTATTTTTCGACCAAGATTCGGGCATCGACAGCCACCACGTCTTTTTCGTCGGCGAGCAGCGGATTGATGTCCATTTCCTTGATTTCGGTGGCGAAACGAAGCAGTGTCGAAAGGCGCACGATGATTTCGGCGTATTTCTGACGATTCACACCGCTCTGTCCGCGTGTGCCCTTCAGAATCTTGTAGCCCCGAAGCGACTCAATCATACTTTCTGCCTCGGGATAGGTCAGCGGAGCAAGGCCGCTCGACACGTCTTTCAGCACCTCGACGAAGATGCCGCCCAAGCCGCAAAGCACCACGTGGCCGAAGCGCGGCTCGTATTTCGCGCCGATGAACAATTCCGTGCCCTTGATCATCTTTTGCACCATCACCGCCGTAGCGTCAGGAATCTGCATCATACGGTCGAACTCGGCTTCCAGCACTTCTTTCGAACGAAGATTCAGCGCTACACCGCCGACATCGCTCTTGTGAACGGGACCGACGACCTTCGCCACCACGGGATAGCCGCATTTCTCGGCGAAAGCGACGATTTCCGACTTCTCGGCACTGACAAATTCGGGAACGGTCGGAATGCCAGCACTTTCCAACAACTGATGCACGAGTTCGGGCGCAATATAGCCATTTTCGCCGATGCCGTCGATGATTCGACGGATACGCGGCACATCCACGCCGTGAATTTCAATCTGCTGGTCGGCAGGTTCGGGTGTCTGCATAATTTGCGTCAATGCAGTGGCCAGCGTCACCTCGTCTGAGAAGTTCACGTGGCCGCGACTCAAAAATTCCTGCACTTCCGGCCCTGCGGTGTTCACGCTCGGAAGAATCGGGAAAATCGGCTTCTTGCACTCGCGAATCTTCTTGTCAAGCACATCGTAAACCTCAAAAATTTTCACCAGTCCAGGCGTTCCGAAGATGACCATAATGGCGTCGATTTCCTTGAATTTCTTTTCACAATAGTCAATGGCAACACCAAGATGTTCGGGCATTCCCGTCGCCAAAATGTCGATGGGATTGGCGACACTCGAACCCGGCAACAGTTTTTCCTTGAGTTCGTCGGCGGCCTTTCCCGACAGCGCAGGCACCTTCATTCCACCCTTCGACAACGCATCGGTGAGCATCACGCCCGGACCGCCTGCGTGGGTGACAATGGCAAAATTCTTGCCCGTGAATCGGGGCAGCGTAAAAATACAACCGACGGTTGTCAGTTCCTCACGCGAGAAACAGCGGACGATGCCAGCCTTGCGGAACAATGCCTCGACAGCGGAATCGCTCGACGCAATGGCACCCGTATGGCTCGACGCCGCACGACTGCCGCTCTCGCTCGAACCAGCCTTGATGGCGGCGATTCGACAGCCCTTCCGAATGAGCGAAGTGGCGTGATAGAGCAGTTTGTCGGGGTCGGAAATGTTCTCGATATACAGCAATTTCACGAGCGAATCGCGCTCGGGGTCGAAATGCTCGTCCATATATTCCAAAACGGTCTCGATGCCAATCTGCTTGCCGTTGCCAATCGACCACACCGAATTAAACGGAAGGCCTTTCGTCACGGCACTTTCGAGAATGAAAACTGCCGTCGCACCCGAACCGCTGATGAAATCGACACCCTTCGGATTGAGCGTGGGAATCGGCTTCGTGAACACCGAGTGATGCCACCGATTGAGCAGTCCGATGCAGTTCGGACCGATGAGCGCACAGCCATATTGCTCGCAGGTGGCGAGAATCTGCTGCTCGAGCACGGCACCCTCGTGGGTTTCCTCGCCGAAGCCGGCAGATATAATAATGAACGCGCGAACACCCTTCTCTTTCGCGAGAAATTCGACGTACTGCGGACAGAATTTCGCTGCCACGACCAGAATCGCGAGTTCGGTCGGCGGAAGGTCCTTCACATCGTGAAACGCCTTGATGCCTTGAATCTCGTCTTCTTTCGGATTGACGATGCGCAGTTCGCCCTCGAATCCTCCACTCAGCAGGTTTCGCACGACAGCACCGCCGGGCTTTTGAACATTGTTCGAGCCACCGATGACGACGATGCTTTTCGGTTGTAAAAGTTGTTGGTTAATCATAGGTTTTTTCTGTTTATTATTAGGTTTTTAAGTCCATTATTTTAC
>Ga0256404_1004357_pt1 | contig 26944 bp, 16 predicted proteins | sample RumenRJG_01DNA_FD_185990 | JGI IMG/M metagenome (GOLD analysis project Ga0256404, IMG submission 185990) | Bovine rumen microbial communities from Lethbridge, Alberta, Canada - RJG_01 | ecosystem: Host-associated > Mammals > Digestive system > Stomach > Rumen | place: Canada: Alberta | collected...
CAAGCTATATAAAAAATAAAAAGTCCACAGTTATCACATATAGATTATATTAAATATTAAAAAATAAAGAAAGGAGTCGTATGGTTATTTAAGTTATTAAATATATCATACAAGGATAAAATGTTAGATAAAAAAATACAAATAAAAGAAGGCATAACATTTCATAAAATAGAAACAAATAAATTTAAAACAAATTTATTTGCTACTTTTTTAACACTGCCATTAAATAGAGAGACTGTAACAAAAAATGCTTTACTTACTGCAGTATTAAGAAGAGGAACAAAAAACTTAAACTCACAAGAAGAAATAAGCAAATATTTAGAGGAAATGTATGGTGCAAGTTTTGACTGTGGAATAGAAAAAACTGGAGATTACCATACTATAAAATTTTATCTTGAGTTATTAAATAATCAATATTTACCAGAATCAGAAAAAGAAAATCTTTCGGAGAAAGGTTTAAATTTGCTATTAGACATTGTATTTAATCCTTATGTAGAAGAAGGAAGTTTTAAAAAGGAATATGTTGAGCAAGAAAAAGAAAATTTAAAACAGATAATACAGGGGAAAATAGATAATAAGGCTAACTATGCTTATGAAAGATGCATTGAGGAAATGTATAAAAATGAGCCTTATGGATTATATAAGTATGGTTATATAGAAGATTTAGAAAATATTAATGAAAAAGATTTATATGATTATTATAAAGAAATAATAAATATATGCAAGGTGGATATCTTTGCATCAGGTGAAAAAATAGATGAGTTACAAGAAAAAATAGAAAATAATGATAATATTAAAAAATTAAATGACAGAATTTTTGAAACAAAAGAAGATAATAAAAAAGAAAAAGTTTTAGAACCTAAAACTATAACAGATAGTATGGATGTTACACAAGGAAAACTTGTAATAGGACTTGACATTCTTCAAAACGATGAAAATGTAAGTTATATTGCCATGCTATATAATACTATACTTGGAGTAGGAGCAAATGCAAAGCTATTCCAAAATGTTAGGGAAAAAGCAGGACTTGCATATACATGTGGCTCAAATTATATAAAAAGGAAAAACAACATAATGATTAGAGCTGGTATAGAAATAGAAAATTATGAAAAAGCATTAGAAATAACAAATGAGCAATTAGAAGATATGAAACAAGGCAATTTTAATGAAGAAGATATTGAAGCTGCAAAGAATTTAATATATGAAATAATAAACAATATTGAAGAAGAACAAGATACAGAAATAAGTTATTATTTTGGGCAAGAACTTGCAAATAAACATACAACTGTACAAGAATATAAGAAAAAAATAGAAGAGACAACTAAAGAGCAAGTAGTAGAGCTGGCAAACAATATTAGTTTAAATACGATATATTTTTTGAAAAATTAACCATCAACTAACCAGAAGAAGGGAGAAAAACAATGAAAGTTATAGAAAGCCTTACAATTAAGGAAAAAATATATGTGGAAAAACTAGAAAATGGACTAACAGTAATGCTTGTCCCTAAGAAAACTACAAATAAAAAATATGTAATATGGGGAACACATTTTGGTTCGATTGATAACCATTTTATAGAACCACAAACGAAACAAGAAATATATGTGCCAGATGGTGTGGCACACTATTTAGAACATAAAATGTTTGAACAAGAGAATGGGAGAAATAGCTTAGATGTTTTAATGTCACTTGGCGTAGATGCTAATGCTTATACAACAAATAATCACACTGCATACTTATTTGAAACAACTGAACATTTTATGGAAGCACTAGATGAATTAATGGACTATGTCCAACATCCATATTTCACAGATGAAAATGTTGAAAAAGAAAGAGGCATAATAGGACAAGAAATAGGAATGTATGATGATGATCCAGGCTGGCAATTATATATGAACGCTTTAGACTGTATGTACAACCAAAATGCTGTAAAAATAGATATTGCTGGAACAGTAGAATCTATAAGCAAGATAGATAAAGATGTACTATATAAATGTTACAACACATTTTATCATCCATCAAATATGATATTTGTTGCATCCGGTAATTTTGAGCCAGAAGAAATGCTACAGGAAATAAAAAATAGACTTATTAATAAGCAAACACAGGCAGATATAAAAAGATTATATCCAGAGGAAGAAGAGCCTCTTCACATGCAATATAAAGAAACTGAAATGGATGTTAGCAAACCAATTTTTGCAATTGGATTCAAAGACAAAGTAGTTCCAGAAGAAGCAAGGGTAAAAAGACATATAGCAATAGAAATATTAATGAATATGCTAATTGGAAAAAGTTCAAACTTATATCAAAAATTATATGAAGAAGGAACTTTGCTTGCTCAACCAGATTTAGATTATGAGTTTAGTGACACTTATGCACATGTCCTAATGTCAGGACAATCAAATAATCCTAAAAAAATACATGAAGAATTATTAAAGGAAATTAAAAAGCAAAAAGAGAATTTTGATATAAAACATTTTGAAAGAATAAAAAAGAAAATATATGGAGATTATGTTATAGAATATAATAATGTTGCAGACATTTCTAGAATGTTATTATCAGATTATTTTAAAGGAATAAATTCATTAGATTATATAGAACAATACAATAGTATAACCCCAGAATTTACAAAGCAAATTTTGGACGAGGTTTTTGACGAAAAAAAATGTATTTTGTCGGTTGTTAAAACAAAATAGAAAATGCTGTCGAAATTAAGAAGAAAACATAAAAAAATGACATACGAAAGTTTGAAAAAACACTGAAAAATCAACATTTTTTATTGACTAAATTGTAAAATTATGGTATTTTATAAATAGCACTAAAGAAAAAAATATAAAAAGGAGGGGTTAATATGTTAAATGATGAAATTTGTAAATTAAGAGACAAGCTAAATGAGAGCATAATTAATGGACAAGATTACAAAATAACATATGAGCTGAGCATTGAACTAGATGAATTAATAGCAAAATACTACAGAAAAGCAGAAAACCCACAACAAAGAGAGAAAGTCATGATAAAATAATTATAAAACTCTTACTAAATATAGTAAGGGTTTTTATTTTGTAATATAGTAAGTTTTTTGTTTTTGTAGGTTAAGGAAAGGAGAACAAAATAGAAGAAATTCTATAATTTTGGTTTGAAAAAAGTTGAAAAATAAGTAAAAATAAAGTATAATAAAATAAATAAGATAAATAATGGAGGAGAAAATGAAGAATATAAAATTAGCAGGTATAATAGTATTATTAATAGTAATGTTTTTAACATTATGTGTACCAAATACAATATATGGGAAAGGCGAAGGAACAATAGAAACAGATAATTTTGATCCATCAAAGAACAATCCTATAACAAAGTCTGATTATAGTGGAGTTATGGCACAAACAAAAACAATTGTTATTGTAATCAGAACAGTAGGTATAGTTGTAGCTGTTGTTGGAGCTATTGCTATAGGCATAAAATATATGGTAGGTAGTGTTGAGCAAAGAGCAGATTATAAAAAGACTATGGTACCATATCTGATAGGTTGTTTTATGTTATTTGCAATAACATCGGTTGTATCAATTATTTATAACTTAACAACCAAAATAAAAGTATAGGAAAGTGGGTGAAAACATGAAAGAAAGAAAAAACTTTTATAAAAAATTTATAACATCTATATTTATGTCTATACTACTTATTAATTTTATAATACCAATATCATGCTTTCAGGTAAATGCAGCAGTTAGATTAGAAGGGTATGATAATTATAAAAATTATAAACCTGGTCAAAATATTTTTAATGGCGAACTAGTTCAAGTTCAAGGAGGCTCTAATCCTGGTGTATATTCAATATACTTGGATAGCCAAGGTAAGGCCTGGGGAGTTAAATACAAACTATCTAGTCAGACAGGAAATGACCGTAAAGATGAGGCTGTTATAAAAAAATATTATGAACCAGAAGATAAAGAAGAAGCAAAAGCACATAACTGCCCATATGATTTGAAAAATACGAGTCAAAAAGATAAAATGACAGTTACACATACATTAGCTGGAACACAGACTAAAGAACAAGCAGAGAGGGGATTCTCAGGATATGTAGATGGAGTTAAAACAAGCTCAAAGACAAGTACAAAAACTACTCAGTCTGAAAAAAAAGAAGATGTAAAGCCAGTAACAATAGATGATATTAATAATGCAGCAACAGGTTTTATAGATGCCGGAAAAGCAAATGTAGAAGATAAAATTTCAACTCAATCGTTACAAAATATATCCAGTACAATCTACAATGTACTATTAATACTTGGAGTAATAGTCGCAGTAATTATTGGATTAATATTAGGTATTAAATTTATTATAGGAAGCATTGAACAACAGGCAGAAGTAAAAAAAGCTTTGATACCTTATATAGCAGGGTGCGTAATAGTATTTGGCGCATTTACAATATGGAAAATAGTAGTTAATGTGCTACAATCTGTATAAAAAATAAAAAAATAGTTGAAAAATGGAAAAAAATATATTATAATATTATATAAGTAAGAAAAGAGGAGGAAAAAAGTATGAAAAAGCAAGTAAAAATAATATCTGCAATATTGATGATTGTTATGATTTTAACTTCAATTTCATCTATCGTTTTAGCTACAAGTCCAATAGATGATTTTGAAAAAGCAAATCCAGCAAGTACAGATGTTGGAACAACACAAGTATATCAATTAGGAAAAACAATTGTAACAATATTACAAGCTGTAGGTGTTGTTGTAGCTGTTGTTGTAATACTTGTAATTGGTATTAAATACATGATGGGTAGTGCTCAAGAAAAAGCAGAATACAAAAAGACAATGATACCTTATGTAGTAGGTGCTGTTCTTATATTCGGAGCAACAACAATAGTAAATGTTGTATACAACCTAGCTAATGGAATTAACTCAGCTGTAGCGTAATAAAATATTACAAAGAAATAACAATTTCATTACGAAAATATTAAAAATGCACGAAAGTGCATTTTTTTTGCGTTTTTTAGTGCAATTTGAAAAATTTTCTGTTATAATATATATAACTGTAATTGTAACTAAAGAAAGGGGCTCTTTAAAAATGGGAACATATAATATACCTAGAAATGTAAAAGGAGAAGGAAGAATATTATTTATATTTTCGACTAAAAGCTTAATTTATACAGCAATTGGAATTGGAGTAGGATTACCATTTTATTTTATTTTTAATGCACTAAAGTTAACTATACTTGGACTTATATTTGTAGCACTATTTGCATTAATTGGCTTTAGTATAGGAACATTTAAAGTACCAGAAATAGGAGCATTAAAAGCAAGTAAAACAATAGGCGGAGAAAAAATAGATGATATTATAAAAAGAGCAATAACGTTTAGAAGAAAAGGAAATAGAATATATTTATATACTAAGGAGGAAAAGAAGAATGGATAGTATAAAATTGCTTACAATTATTTTAGCTATAGTATTAGGAATAATGATAATGTTACTTATTGTTCTAGGAATAGTATACATATCATCAAAAATGAAAAAAGACGACGACAAATCAAAAAAAGAAGAAAATCAAAACCCAGCGACAAAGTCAAAAACGAAAGCGTATAAAGAATATAGAACTGAATCTATAATGGATTTTATGGAATTTGATACAATTGTTGACAATATGATTTCTCAAAAAGATGGAATGCGTTATATAATGGTTGTTGAATGCCAAGGAATTAACTATGACCTTATGTCAGAAATGGAAAAAAACTCTGTAGAAGAAGGATTTGTACAGTTTTTAAATACGCTAAGACATCCGGTGCAAATATACACACAAACAAGAACAATTAATTTAAATAGTAGTATTCAAACTTACAAAGAAAAAATAAAAGAAATACAAACAAGATTAGAAAAGCTACAATTAAATTATGATCAAATGGTTCGCTCGGAAAGTTACAGCCAAGCACAATTAGATAAAGCATATTTTGAGTTAACAAAGCAAAAAAATCTTTATGAATATGGAAAAGACATAATATACAATACTGAAAGAATGAGCTTAAACAAAAATGTTTTAAACCAAAAATATTATGTTGTAATTCCATATTTTGTTGAGGAACTTGGTGAAGGAGAGTTTGATAAAGAAGAACAAAGAAACTTAGCTTTTTCCGAATTATACACAAGAGCACAATCTGTAGTAAGAACACTTAGTGCTTGTGGCATAAATGGAAGAGTTTTAAATTCAAATGAGCTTGTAGAACTATTATATATGGCTTATAACAGAGATGAGGCAGAAGTATATGGAATTGATAAAGCTATTAAAGCTGGATATGAGGAACTATATACAACAGCACAAGACGTTGTTGAAAAACAAATGAAAACATTAGACAAAGAAATAGAAGAAGAAGCAATGGAAAAAGCTAAAAACAAAATAATGGAAGCAAGAACAGAAAAACAAAAAATGTTAGAAGAAAAGAAAAGACAGAAAAAAGAACTAATTAATGAATTAACAAAATTAATTATAGAAGAAAATTCTCCAATTGTAGGTGAAGATATAGCAGAAAGTGCATTGCAAAAGGTAGAGGAAGAAGGAGGTACAAAAGAAGATGTCAAAAAAACAAAGAGAACTAGAAAAACAAGGACAGCATAATAACGATTACTCAAATCCAGATGAATATCGTATTTTAAAAAGAAAAACAATAAAAGAGTTAATAGCTCCTTCAGGAATAGATGCAAGCAATATAGATCACTTAGAAATAATTTCAAATGTTACAAGATATGCAAGAAGCTTCTTTGTTTCAGAGCTTCCAAGAATGGCAACATTCCCAGAACTATTTAGAGATATGTATTTATTTGGAGATATAAATACTTCAATATACATAAATCCAATAGCAGAATCTAGATCACAAAATGAATTAAATAGGACAATTAACGAACTAGAAACAGAGAGAATAGTTGCAATAGATAGAGGAAATATAAACAGAGAAAGCGTATTAGGACAGAAAAGATATGAAGCTGAACAACTAAGAGATGAAATTGCTGCAGGATATAATAAATTATATGAAGCATCAGTTGTATCTACATTATTTGCATATAGCCTAGAAGATTTAAATAGATATACAAAGTTATTAGCAACAGAAATGTCAAAGTCATTAGTTGGAATAAAAAGTGCATGGGGAATACAAGAAGAAGCATTTCAAAGCAATTTACCTTTAATGCAAGACAAAGTAAAGAAAACACACACATTTGATAGACGTTCAATGGCAACAGTATTTCCATTTACAACATCTGAAGTTGGACATCCTACGGGTGTGCCACTTGGATTTAATAAGCAAACCGGAGTACCAATTTTATTTGATAATTTCCATCCATCACTTACAAACTATAACATGGTTATATTTGCAAAATCTGGTGCAGGTAAATCAGTAACAATGAAAACTTTAATTTCACGTTCTGCAGTTTTAATGGGAATACAAAGCTTAGCACTAGACGCAGAAGGTGAATATTCTATAGTTGCAGAAAGCTTAGGCGGAATAAATGTTGTTATAAGTCCAACATCTCAAACAGTTATAAACTTATTTGATATAGAACCAGAAATTGTTAGAGATGAGATTACTGGAAAATCAAGATCAGTTGTAAATGTGGAAAGTAAAGTAGAAGACGTAACACAAGCTTTACTTACAATGGCAAGAGGTAGTACAAGAAGCCAGGAAGTAAACGAGCTTACAAAACAGATTATTTCAGAAGCAGTTGCAGAGGAATATGCAAGTATGGAAATAAATAACAATCCAGCAAGTTTATATGAATCTAATGTGCAAACAAGTGGAAATGTACTTGGAAGAAAGAAAAAAGACATGCCAACTATAGGTTCATGGTACAAAAGAATACAAAGAAAAGCACAAGAAAATACAAATTCAGACTATCAATTTCACTATAGTTATTTAATAAAAGTTATGAAACAATACATTCGTGAGTATAATGGACAAATGGCATATTTTGATGGACAATCTACATTTGATTTATTAGATGGAGCATTATTTATAAACTTAGACATATCACAACTAGAAGAGAGATTTGCAAGACCACTTGCACAACAAATTCTTTTGTCTTGGATATGGGAAAAATATGTAAAGAAAAATAGTGAAGATAGAACAAAAGCATCGCAAAAAAGGGTGCTTGTTGATGAGGCATGGATGTTACTTCCATACCCAGAAGCAGTAGACTTTTTAAATACAATGGCAAGACGTGCCAGAAAAAGAAATGTATCTTTAGCAATTATTTCACAAAGATTTCAAGACTTTTATGAAAAGCCAGAGGCACAAGCAGTTCTAACATCATCAGATACAAAATTATTTTTAGCGCAAGATAAATCAGAAATTCAATATTTAAAAGAAGTATTTAAACTAAGTTCTGGAGAAGCAAACTTTTTAGTAACTTGTTTAAAGGGAGAAGGACTTCTAAAAGTTGGAGCAGATACAGCAATTATACAAATAAGACCAACACAAAAAGAATTTGAATTTGTAGAAACGAACTTAAATAAACTTGTGCAAAAAGGAAAGATGCAATATGAAAATTAGTAGGGGGTAATATGAAAATACTAAGTAGTAAAAAAATGACACAAAAGATTATAATTGCAATTGTATTTGTAATATTATTTAACTTCATATCACCAAGAGCAAGTTTGGCAAAGGCTACAAATACAGTAGGAGGAATTCTATTTGGACCAATTCAGGCTTTGACGGTAGCGTTAGGTGATGGAGTTATCTGGATAATTCAAAATAGCCTTTTTGGAATGGATACATCGCTAATAAAATTGGAAAAAGATGGTACAAATATGACAGGAGGACTGGCTAATGCTGGAACATTTGTGATAGGGGCTTTAGGTGTTGTGGCGGGAGCAGCTACCATTGGAGCAACAATAGTAGAGGATTTTGCAACATTAGGAGCTGGTATTGCTGATGATTTGCCTACGGTTGCTGCAGGTACAGCAGCTATTCAAGGTGGATTGGTAAAGATATTAGGAGGAGCTGTTGCTGTAACTTTTGCTGTAAAAGGTGTACCTGGAAAAGTTGTAACATTTGTATCGTCAAATATGTTTCCAGATGGAGATATTTATTTACCATTATATGCTATAGGACCTGAACAGATTTTTTCAAATAAAATTGCGTTATTAGATGTAAACTTTTTTAAACCACACGAATATGAAACAGAAACTACTTTAGCTGGTGAAGAAATGAAAGAACAAAAGTCTATTGCGGCATCACTTCAATCAGTAATAGCTAGTTGGTATGTAGCAATTAGGAATTTGTGCATTGTAGCAATGTTCTTAATTTTAATATACTTAGGAATTAGAATAATAATAAGTAGCTCTACACAAGATAAGGCTAAATATAAAGAAAGAATAATGGACTGGCTTGTTGGAATGTGTTTGTTATTCTTTATGCATTACTTTATGAGTTTTGCGACAACTGTGACAGATATGATAGTTATGGCACTAGAAAAGGCAGAAGATAAATCATATTGTTATACAATTTCTGATACGGATGGAAAATTAAAAGACTACACATATGATATTGCTACAGATGATCCGGATGGCGCAGGTAGCACTTTTGATGGCTCTGTTGCTGATGAATTAAAAAAGAATAATATTATACAAGATTTAGATGTGGATGGTAAATCATATCAATCAATAATTTGGCCAACAAATTTGATGGGAAGAGCAAGGATGGAACTTCAACTAGCTGCACAAGGAAACAGTGAGGAAAATAATTTAATTAGAAGATTTGGTTGGACACTAATGTTTATAGGAATGGTAATGTATACAGTATTATTCTTATTTAGATATATAAGAAGGGTTATAATGCTAGCATTCTTAACAATGATAGCACCATTTGTTGCAATGACATATCCATTAGATAAGGTAAGAGATGGAAAAGCTCAAGCATTTAATATATGGTTAAGAGAGTATTTGTATAATTTACTTATACAACCAGTTCATTACATATTATTTGTAATTTTAATTTCTACTGCTTATGAGTTTGCATCAGACAACATGATTTATGCACTTGTGGCATTTGGATTTATGCTTCAAGCAGAAAAAATTATGAGAAAACTATTTGGATTTGATAGTGCATCAACATTAGCCGGTGGTTCAGCATTAGGAGGAGCACTTGCAATGCAAGGAATCCATTCAATTAGCAAATTACTTGGCGGAGGAAAAGGTGGAAGAAAAGCTGTTGGAGCTGGAAGCAATGGAGAAAGTTCAAATTCTAGTTTAGGTGAAAATTCTGGTAAAAAACCAAAATATAAAGATTTAATGGGATTAATGAATGGAGTCTACGGAGATTCAAATTCTGGTACAAATGCATTAGTAGGAGGTGTAAATGTAGAAGGAAGAATACTTTCTTCAGGTGAAAATGACACTGAGGGAAGAAGAACTTCTACTAGAGGAAATAAAAATTCCGGAAGAACTGGAATAAATGCAGGTGACTCAGCAAATGGAAACAATAATGCAAATCAAGCAATTCCAAATGCAGAAAATGAAAGCGATTATGCATTTGGACCAAATATGCAAAATGCTATTGAAGATAATACACCAATGGATTTACAAGGTGAAAATAATGAAATAAGACAGAAAATGCTTGATGAAGATTACGAAGACTTTGGAACTTTAGATTATGATTCAGCATTTGAACAAAACATGCAAAATCAAGAACAAAGTGATGATATACCATTCTATTCAAGCGATGAGGAAATGGTAGATGACCTAATCCATAATGGAATTATTGATTCAGAAGATGTACCAAAAGGCTTAAAAGAATTAGGATGGAGTGACGAAGATGTATCAAAATATTTGTCAGCTAAAGCGTTAAACCAAGATACAAACGAAACAGGAAGTACAGCTGACCAAACTCAAATAAGAATGGCAAACGAGGACAGAGATACTACACCAGATGAATTAGACAACTCACAAGTTGAAAGGCCATCAATTGAAATACCACAAGAAACAACATCTCAAAGAAGTCCTGTAAGAATTGCATCAACAGATAGAAATGCAACTCCAGAAAGAGCCAATATAAGACCAGAACAAAATGAAGAAGAAAGGCCGAAAAAAGATATAAAGAAAGTAGCCATGAAAGCAGCCAAATATACTGGAGTTGGAGTAGCAGGAGCTGCTGGAGGAATAGCATCTGCAATGTTAAAAACAACGTTAGCTGGTACTGGAGCAATTGTAGGAATTGCAGGTGGACTTGTATCTGATGACTTTTCAAATGTTGCTAAAATGGGAGCTGCAGGAGCAGCATCTGGATGGGTTTCAGCAAAAGGATTAGAAAGTAAAATAAAAGGTACCGGAAGTCAGGCAGTAGAAGTTGTAAAAACAGTAAAACAAAAAGTTGATGAAAAGAGATTCACTTCCGAGCAACTTAAAGCTCGTCAGAAACAGCGTGAAGAAGAAATAGCAAAAAGAGATATGGAAGCAAGAAAGAAATATGCAGCAGAATTAGGACTAAAGAAAAAAGCAGAAATTGATCAAATAATGGAAGCAAGATCAAAATTTAGACAGAAAAACATTATGGATGATAAAATTATTATGAGTGCAATGAAAGCAAATGGATTTGGAGCAGATAAAGGCTCAGATGAGAGAATTTTACTTGCGGGAATGATGAGTAAAGTTGGAGAAAGAAAGAAAGAAAAAGATAGACTTGATGAGATTTCAAAAGTTAAGAAAGCATTTAAGTCTAAGAATGCAGAGGGAGAGGCAAAGAAATACATAGATGTAATTAAAGATTACTATGATATTTTATAATACTATAAGAATAAGCATGTTAGAAAAGCTAACATGCTTATTTTAGTGCAGAAAAATGATACGTATATCATCGAAAAATGTTGAAAACAGTATAAAAATATGATATTATTATATTAGGGAGAAAAGGAGAAAAAATATGCAAGGTTTAATTCATTGGTATAATGTAAATAGGAAAATGATTTGGGCAATTATAGGAACAATTGTAGCTGTATTTATTGGCATTCAACTTATTAGTGGTATAGTAAATAATAATAATAAAGACAAAATTTCAACAACAGTTATAAACACAAAAACAAATACAGAAGAAAAATATAATACAGTAGCTTTAGATACAGAAGAATCAGTAATAACAGGAAATAAATTATCTAACTCACAGAAAGAATGGATTAGTGTAATAGATAAATTTGTAGAATATTGTAATAATAAAGATATAACAAATGCATATAACCTTTTATCAGAAGATTGTAAAAATCAGATATATTCTGATATTAACATCTTTTATACAACATATTATAGTAAAATTTTTAGCAATGGGAAAAAGAACATTGCTATAGAGAACTGGGTAAATAACATATATAAAGTGAAATTTGAACAAGATTTATTATCTTTAGGTCAATATGAAAAAAATGCAACAGTTCAAGATTACATAACTGTTGTAAAAGATGATAATAAAGAACTAAAACTCAATATAAATAATTACATTGGAAAAGATGAAATAAATAGGGAGAAAACTGTAAACGACATAAAGATGAAAATAATAGAAAAACATAAATATATAGACTATGAAATATATACATTTGAAGTTACAAATGGAATATACGAAGATATAACATTAGCAGATACAGATGTTTTAAATCCAATATATCTTGAAGATGAAAATAATCTACAGTATGCAGCATATATGAATGAGATTCCTGAAGAACAATTAGATATTATGCCAGGAGAAACAAAAAAAATAAGTATAAAATTTTATAATAAGTTTAGCTCATCGAGAAGAATAACAAGAATGTGCTTTACTAATATTGTATATGATTATAGACCTAATTTGGGGTATGGACAAATTGTAATAGATTTATAAAAGTATTATCTAATCCTATAATAGAAGGAGGATAAAATGGGCGAAAATTTCGAAAAAATAAAAGTAATAGTAAAAACTGCAGCAAAACAAACAATAAAGCCATTGATTATAACAATAGCAATTGTTGCAATAGTAGTTGTTATTTTAGCTGGAACAGAATATTTAATAAAAAAAGATGATGCATCACATAAAGATAATGATTGGTCAAATACTCCTTATGCGGCAGCACAGTATTCAAATGATGTTAATATAAGCCCTGAAGGCGAAATTACAACTAATATGACAGCACAAGAACTATGGGATAAAATGATTGAAAGTGGAAGTAGAGTAGATGAGTATTTAGATAGTCCAGAAGACCTGCTTAAACTTATGAATGCACAAAATGTAACTAATTTTTTGGATACGAGGGAAGATCCAGATAAACCAATAGATTGGAAAGAACTTAATAAAGCAGTAGATGAAAAAAAGATTCAAGGAATTGTTAAACTAAAAAGGGCTGGTACAGATGGAAATGCTATAACAATGACTTATGTTAGTCCAGAAAAAATGCAAGAGTTAATAGACGAATATAATAAAACAGGTTCTGAGGAAGCAAGAAAAGAGGCATTAAAATATTTTACAATTCAAAAAGGAACAGGCATTATAGGGAATTCAAGTCCAGGTAGTATAGGTTCTGTTAATAAAACAAGAAAGGTGGAATCATTTAGAAAAAATCCACAAATAGGTGATTACATAGAGGTACCACCAAATACAGAAGAAAAAAAGGCTAAGAATGGAGGACATGATAGAGATCGTTATGTTCATGAAGATAAATCAGAAACAGATGGATTAGCTAAAAACTCGTATTCAAGAAGAAAACAAATAAATAATATGGTTACATCAAACCAATATGGAATGAAAGTTGTTAGTACATATCCAAATGTATATATGGTCGCAACAGCTCAAAAATTCGGTAATGATGGGGATGTTGTTGCATTTGAACTTTCAAATGGAAAAATTGTCTTAACATGCCAGGGAGACGATAAAGGAAATGGTGGACATGGATATGGTCAAGATATAACTGATGAGTGGGGACACTGGTATGGTGGAAATATAATAGAATTCTTTGAAGGAGAAGGATTTAGCTCATCAAAATTTACTCAAATGCTACAAAATGAATTTGGAATATCAAGTGATGAACATTCAGGTGTAAATGTAGTATGTGCAACATATTTGGGCAATGTTTTAGATGGTACATATACAGGAGGAAGTGGAGAAAGTGAATCTACGCAAACAAGTTCTGAAACATCTAAAACAAAATCAAATACAGATAAAATATCAGAAAAAGAATCAAGTGGTTCTAGTAAATCGAGAGAAGATGTTGATGAGATATCTGAAGTAGACAATACTCAGTCAACAACAAATTCAAGTGTAAATGAAACATCTGAGAGTAGTTCTGGAAGTCAGGAATCGCCATTTACAAAATATAATTTTACAGAAGCTCAACTAAAAGCTGTTGCCACGGTTTGCCAAGCAGAACAAGGAAGTACAAAAGGGGCAGCTGCAGAAGCATCTTTAATGGCTAATCATATGGACTTAAATAAAGGAAAAGCAGGAAACTATCCTGATACAGGAGAAGGATTATATAACTATGTTAAGAACTCAGGATGGTTTAGTAAAGCAAAATCTTATATGGACACATATAAAGCACATGGAGAAGCTCTTAGAGATGATGTATTAAATGCAGTAAAGGAAGTATTAGTAGAAGGGAAAAGAACAATCCCTGGATATGTTGATGAACATGATTGCTTTTTCGATATTAAGGCATTAGATGGAAAAGATACAGGATTATCAAAAGTACAAAGCGCAAAAGTTAGAGCTAAAAGTTGCCCTGAATGGGTAAAAGATAGAACAATATATCAAAGTAAATCATCAATTATAAAAAATGTTTATGGTTCTACATATGTATTTGTTTGTTTTCCAACAGACAAATCAGATCCATTTGGAAGTACATTAAGTGCAGATAAAAGAGCACAAATAGGAGATTTTTGCTATGATTTTGATTCTGGAGTTGGAAGCGGAAGTACAGGAACAACAGGCTCATTATCATCAAGTGCATATTATGCAGTGGTTGCAACCTGGAGTGAAAGTTATAGTGAAGTAAAATCAAATGATCCAGAAGTTGCAGGAAGTGAAAGCCCAATTACATATAGCATGACAACTGAAAATTTAGATTATCAAAACGCAATTAAAGCATATCAAATGCCATTTGATTACTTATGGGCATTAACAGTAATAAGTGGAGAAAAGGACTTTACCTTAGAACTAGCTGAACTTGTGGAAGATAGTGAGATAGAAATTACTGTGTATGACAGCTTAACAGCTACAACAACTGTTGATGTAAGCAAATATACAAAGAAAGAAAAGGTAACAACTAAAGATATAGAATTAGAACTAGAAATAAATACTGAAACAAGTTCTTCACACAGAGCATTAGGACCTTATGATGGTGGAACAGGAGAAAGAACGATAGGTTCATATACAATAACGAGCACAACAATAAATAAAAATAACACACTAGAGATTGTTGTAACAAAAGCAAATGTGTGGACAGTAGATTATGAGCAAGAATACACTTATGAAGGACCTCAAACGGAAACGACAACTTCTGATACAGATATAAGCGAGGATTACTCAAGTGAGCCAGATGAAATAGATAGTGAAGATACGCTTAAAATAGCCGAAAATCTAAGAAAGAAAAGAGAAAATGCATATAAAAACAGATATCCAGATTACGATATAGATGTAGACATTATAGATTTAACAAGTGAACATTATTATGCACAAACGGGCACAAAAACAATAACAACAACAACTGAAAGTTCAAAATATGTTTCTTCTCCAGCAACAACAACTGAAAAAACAGATAAAAACTCGAGTGAACCAAATTTTGTATCAATTTTATCAAAATTTAAACATTTGGAAGCAAAAGGAAATATATTAAGTGGTGCTGATTGGCTGTTTGAGGTACTTGAGGAGAATAGTAATACAGCAGATATGGTAGATTTAACAAAATATCTATTATATAAAGCATCAGGATCTGTATTTGACAGTATAACGGAATTTGATTTTGAAGGCTTATTTAAACCAGGAAGTTTTACAACTGTATCGGGAATTTATGGTGGAACAATACAAGAAAAAATTTGGTTTGCATTAAAAGATTTAGGATTTAATGACGTTGCAGTAGCAGCAGCAATGGGAAATATAGATTATGAATCTGGAGGAATAAAACCAAGTGCTGTTGAAGGTGGATATAACGAAGATAATGGTGGTATAGGAATATGCCAATGGACAAATAATAAACGTGGTGCAAATGGAAGAAATACGCAATTAAAAAAATATGCACAGAGTAAAGGAGTAACATGGCAAGATGAAGATACCCAAATTGAGTTCTTAATTACAGAACTTACAGGCTCTGGACCTGCAAGTGGATATGCAGATTATCAATTTATGGCATCAAGTGGATATTATGGCGAAAGCTTTGCAAAAGAGTCATGGAAGAATGTACAAGATGATGAAAGTCAAATAGAATATGCAACAAAAGCATTTGCTGCAACTTTCGAAAGACCAGGAAAAGACGCATTTAACAAGAGCATGTCAGAAAGAGTTCAAAGAGCAAAGAAATACTATAATGAATTTAAAGGTAAACAAAGAAGTGTTGGACAGTATTCTGCAGATGAAATTAGTGCAGGAGTTATAGGAAGTTATACGTCAGGTTCGGGAAAGAAATTTACTTTATTTATTCAAGGTGGAAATGCTCCTTGGAGTGGCAATGACTATGGTAATTCTCATAACATGGCAAAAGCAGGATGTGGACCGACTGCACTTGCAATAATTGCTAGTGCATATAACAATAGTATTACACCAGAAACAGCAAGAGCGGCAACAGTTAAAAGATATGGTTTAGGAAATAACTCATCAGCTAGCAATATGCAACAGGTTCTAAGAGATGTTGGAGTAAATGTTCCATCTACTGTCGGAGGAAGAAATAAGCAACAAGTAATAAATTGCCTAAAAAATGGTGGGCAAGTTTGGATAGTTGTTATAAATTGTAAATATACTGGTAGTTCTCACTGCATGGCTTTATTAGACTATGATGCATCAAATGATACTGTTTATGTAGCACATGGTTCTGCAAACTATAGACCTTACGGCTGGGATTCTTTGGACTATGTTATGAATAATTTAAAAAGTAGTCATCAATTACTATTTGTAGGAGGTTAGAATGAAGAATTTATATAGAATTATTATTTTACTAATAGTTATAATAACCTTGCTTATAATAACTTTAGTCCTTTTGTTAAATATAGATAAAAGAGGAACTCAAGAAAATGGAATTATTGATGCTAATGATTTTGAAATATCAGACGAAGAGATAGAATCAAATGGTCAGGAAACATATGATGTAAATAAGTTAAAAAATGTAGAAACATGTATACAAAAATATTATGACAGTGTAAATGTAGAAGCTAGTAGATATTATGGGAGAGATGAAAAAATTGTAACAGACGAAGAAATATATGCTAATATATTAGATTTACTAGATGATAACTATAAGGGAGAAAATAATATTACTACAAAAAACATTACACAATATGTAAAATTATTAAAAGAGGATGCAATAGTACAGGTATTACAGCTAAAAGTTAAAACTGGAGAATCATCAGATAAATATGCAGTATATGGGATTCTAATGGATATGGATTATAAAAAAATAGATGATTTTTATATGTATGTTACATTAGACTTTACTAATAAAGCATTTTGCATAGAGCCAATAAGTGAAAAGGTTAATAGCTTTGATGATATAAAAATAGCAAATCAAAATATTATTATAAAACAAAATGAGAATAATACATTTAAGTATGAAACAATGAATCCTGAAAATATATCTAAATATTATCTAAACAGATATAAGAAAATAGCTATTTCAAACCCTGAACTATGTTATGAATATTTGGACAATGAATATAAAGAGAAGAGGTTTGAAACTTTAGAGAATTTTAAGAAATATGTTCAAGATAATAAGGAAAGAATTTTTACTGCAAGGGTAGAAAAATATAATATAGGAAATGATAATAATTTTACCAGATATATTTGCATGGATCAAAACGAAAATTATTATATATTTAAGGAAAAATCAGTAATGGATTTTTCAATAATATTAGACACATATACAATTGACATACCAGAATTTGTAGAAACATATAACAAAGCAAAAGAATATGAAAAAGTTGGTTTAAATATTCAAAAAGTATTTAGTGCAGTAAATGACGGAGATTACAAATATGCATATAGTAAACTAGATGGAACATTTAAAAACAACAATTTCAAAACACAATCAGATTTTGAACAATACATAAAATCTTCACTATTTGCTAATAATAAAGTAACATATAAGAACTATGAACAAAGTGGAAAAATATTTGTTTACACATTAGAAATAACAGATAAAGAGCAAAAGAACTCAAAAACAATAAATATGCAAGTAGTAATGGATTTAGGAGAAGAAACAGATTTTGTAATGTCTTTTAGTATAATATAAAAACAAAGTTGGAGCAAAATAATAAAATAAGCTCCAACTTTATTTGTAATCTAATTAATTGATTATGCAATAAAAAGGAGCAAAGTTAAATACAACTTGCTCCTTTAATGTGTTCACATGGATTTTACCCTGGATTTCTTTTCATTTAGGTTATTTAACACATAGGCTTTGTTCAGTCTTTTAACTAATCTAGCAGTTTTATTTTCTTCATTCCGAACCTGCTCTTTGTGCAACTTTTTATTTCTATAATTTTTCCTGGGCATATAGTCCTCCTTTTTAATAAAAAAGAATGTTTATTACCATATTACGTAGTAATTATAACATTTTAAAATAATTATGTCAAATGGATAATAATAAAACTAAAAAATAAAGAGTAATAAAACATAAAAATAAAAATATACTGTAAAAAGAATTTAAATGAAAGGTTAGCTTATATGGTAAAGAACAAAAAAGCATTTGTCTTAATTTTTATATTTCTCATATTATTTAGTAGTAACATAAATGTTAATGCAGATGATGAAGACGAAGAAAATGTAAATGAAATTGAATTACAACAATTAGTAGAATCTGATGCACTACCATTGCAAGAACCTACTATAAATGCAAGAGCAGCAGTTATATATGATAGAACTACAAAACAAGTAATATGGGGAAAGAATGAAAATGAAAAAAGAGCAATGGCATCTACCACTAAAATAATGACAGCAATTATTGTAATTGAAAATAGTAATTTATCCGACATAATAACAATTTCCCCAAAAGCAGCAGGAACAGAAGGGTCACGATTAAAAATAAATAAAGGAGATAAAATTTCCGTAAATGACTTGCTATACGGACTAATGCTTAGATCTCGGGAATGATGCAGCTGTTGCTCTTGCTGAATACACATCTGGGAGTGTAGAAGAATTTGCAAATTTAATGAATAAAAAAGCAAAGGAACTTGGACTTTTAAATACACATTTTGTAACACCTCATGGGTTGGATAATGTTGAACACTATTGTAGTGCTTATGAACTTGCAAAGCTTACAGATTATGCATTAGATAATAAAACATTTTCTAAAATTGTAAATACTAAAAGTACAACAATAAATGTTAATGGACATCCTAGAAATATAAATAATACAAATGAACTGCTAGGATATTTGCAGGGAGTAAATGGTGTTAAAACAGGTTTTACCAATGGAGCAGGTAGATGCTTAGTAACATCATGTACAAGAAATTCAAATCAAATAATAACTGTTGTCTTGGGGTGTGATACAAAAAAACAGAGATCACAAGATAGCATAAAATTAATAGAGTATGCATATAGTAATTATACAAGAATAAATTTGGAAGATATTATTAAAAAAGAGTTTGAAAAATGGAAACAAATTAACTTAAATCGCATATATATAAATAAGGCAAAAAAACAAGATGACTTACAACTAAAACTTGGAGAAATAAACAAAAAAATAATAGTTATAAAAAATGGAGAAGAAAAGGATATAAAAATAGATATTAATGTAATATATAATCATGAAGCACCATTAAAAAAGGATACTAAAATAGGTAATGTTATAGTAAAAAAGAAAGATGAGACAATAGAGACAATAGATATAATATGTGATAATGATGTAGAAAAGAAAGATATTATATTTTATATGAAGGAGCTATTATCAATTATTGCCAATGGATGCCAATGGGGTGCAATGGGGACGGAGAATTTTGCACAAATTATGTGCAATGGGGACGGAGATTTTTGCACAAATTATATCTTAAGTACCAATAGGTGCCAACAAAGATTGGAGAGATTGGTATTAGTAGCAAAAATATTTACATAATTAAGAATAAAAATAAAAATTTTCAAGTCAACTATTGACTTTTTGTATAAATTTTGCTATTATTAATATGCTTTGATTAAAGTAATTGCGGAAATAGCTCAGTTGATAGAGCGCTGCCTTGCCAAGGCAGAGGTCGCGGGTTTGAGCCCCGTTTTCCGCTCCATTTTTTTATAATATAATATAATATTATATTATATTATATTATATTATATTATATTCGGCGCTATAGCCAAGCGGTAAGGCACGAGTCTGCAAAACTCTGATCCCCGGTTCAAATCCGGGTGGCGCCTCCAAATAAAGCGAGCTACAATAAAAGGTAGCTCGTTATTTTAATAGAAAAAAATATAAATAGGATTTGAACCGGAGGTTCAAAAAACGGGTTGCTTTAGCTGTTAATGAAAACTTTCGAAGAAAGTTTGAATGTTACAGATAAAGTATGCGGGAGCGAAGCGGAGCAGGCGCCTCCAATAAAGTAGATTACTAAAACAGTAGTCTACTATTTTAATGTACATAAGTGCCTATTTTTTTTATGGTCATAAGTTGAATAAAATCAATAAATAAAAGTACTAATCATATAAAAATGATGATTGGTACTTTATCTTTTAACCTCCAAAACCTTTATTTTCCTAAGAAAATTCACATAATATATTGAAAAAATGACAAAAATGTAATATAATTGTAATATAAGTGTAAAACAAAAATTGAAATTATAAAATATCTATTTCCGTAAATACCTAAAATAGGCAGTAATTAAAATACAAAATTACTGTCAAATATTGCTATTGACTAAATTTAATTTGGTATTTAAAATAGAATATAGATAAGTATGTAAAAAAAATAAAAGGATGGTTAAATTATGAATTTTAAAAAGGGTTTACTACAAACTTTAACAGTAGGTCTTATCTTAACAGGAATATTTTCTGCAAATACAAATTCCTATGCTGCAGAAACTAAAGTTTTAAAACTAACTTCGCCAACATACAGAAATTCAGGCTATGCATATAAGGCTGGTATTGGAAGTGGCAGAGAACAATCAATGTGGAAAATATATGAATACACTGGTACTGGTACAGGAGCCACAATGGTAAATAGCAATAATGGAATTTACTGCTTGAAATTAGGACCAGGTTTTGGATCAGCTACAGATGAAAATGGAAATACATTTGAATCAAAAACATATACTAAGATAGATGATATGAAAAATCCAACATCAAGCAATATAAATACATATAAATCATCACTTCCAGCAACTAATAATTATAATTCAATTGTCTGGATTTTAGATCATGCTTATGTACCAGCTCCAAGCAATAATCCATCTGATACACAAGCTGCAAATGCAGAGCAAGCAAAACAGGAATTATTAACAGCAGCTGGAATTCCAGGTAGTAAAATCAATGATGAATTAATAGATATAGTACAGCAAATTGCTCTTTGGCATTATACAAATGGAACATATAGCTATGAAAATGTTAACATGAGAAAACAAAATGATACTCCTACAACAACATATGAAAGAGTATTAGAGGATGAATTCTCTGGATTAGATCCAGATGATGTTGAAACTCTATATAATTATTTTGTAAATGGCGCAAATAATGCTTCAGCTCCAACTGCTTCAACAACTAATCCTATTAATCTTGTATCTACAAGTGCAAAAACAGTTAGAAGTGGAAGCTATTATGTATCTGGACCATACAGAATAAATCAGGTTGCAGATAAAAATTACACTTTATCAGCTAAATTAACAGCAAGCAATAGTTCAAATATATCTTTTGAAATCTTAGAAAGTGCAACTGCTACAAGTGCAACAACAAAAACATTAAAACAATTAATAGGACAAGATTTTTATATAAGAATGCCATCATCAGCAAATGTAGAAGGGGCAACATTTAGAATAACATCAAGTGTAAAACAAAACAATGTTACATATTGGACAGTAGGAAATAATATAACAAGTGAGCAACCAGTGGCTATAGTTGAACCAGAGGTTAAAACTTTTAATGCTACAACTACTTTAAGTTTATCAGAATTCGATTTAGCATTAAGAAAATTTATAACAAAAATAAATAATGTAGCAGTAACACCAAGTAGAGAGCCAGTTATAAATGCTACAACAATAACAAACTTGAAAAATGGAACTACAAAAACTGTTACAAAAACACATACAAAGAATCCACTTGAAGTTAAAACAGGAGATACGGTACTTTATACAATTAGAATATATAATGAAGGCTCAATGAATGGTTATGCAACAGAAGTTACAGATTATTTACCTGAAGGACTATCTCTAAAAACAGGAAGTACAATAAATACTAATAATGGATGGACCACATCAGGAGATGGAAAAACAGTAGTAAGTACAAAACTTGCAGATAAATTAATTCAAAAATTTAATGGAACAGAAGTAAAATATGAAGATTTACAAATAGAATGTACTGTTACAGCAAATATTTCTGCAACTACTCAAAAATTTAAAAATATAGCTGAAATAACAAATGATGCAGACGAAAATAAAAGAGATGTAACAGATAGAGATTCTGTGCCAAAGAACTTAACAGAAGCACAAAAAAATAATTATAACCCAGGAACATCAGAACAAGGTTGGGGCTACCAAGATGATGATGACTACGAAGAATTAGTTATGCCAGGAAAAGTATTTGACTTGGCCTTAAGAAAATTTATTACAAAAATAAATGGTACAGCAGTAACAGTAAGTAGAGAGCCAGTTATAAGTTCAGAAACAATTACAAATTTAAAGAATGGAACAATACAAACACTTGAAAAAAGACATACAAAAAATCCACTAAGAGTAGAAACAGGAGATACAGTACTTTATACTATAAGAATATATAATGAAGGAGAACTTAGTGGCTATGCAACAGAAGTAACAGACTTTTTACCAACAGGGTTATCATTAAAAGAAGGAAGCACAATAAACACTAATAATGGATGGACAAACCCATCAGGAGATGGAAAAACAATAGTAAGTACAAAACTTGCAGATAGATTACTAAATAAATTTAATGGTACATCAGTTGACTATGCTGATTTAGAAGTTGAATGTACAGTTGTAGCAACAACTACACAAGAAAATCAAAATCTAAAAAATATTGCAGAAATAACAAAACATGCTGATGAAAATAAAAGAACAATAACAGATAGAGATTCAGTGCCAAATAATTTAACAGAAAACCAAAAATCTAATTATAAGCCAACTACTTCTGAAAGAGGTATAGGTTATGAAGATGATGATGATTATGAAGAACTACTATTACCAGGAAAATATTTTGACTTGGCTTTAAGAAAATTTATTACAAAAATAAATGATGTAGATGTAGAGGTAGATAGAACACCATCAATAAGTTCAGAAACAATTACAAACTTAAAAAATGGAACAATAGAAACACTTGAAAAAGTACATACTAAAGAGGCTCTAAGAGTAGAAACAGGAGATACCGTACTTTATACTATAAGAATATATAACGAAGGTGAACTTAGTGGCTATGCAACAGAAGTAACAGACTTTTTACCAACAGGGTTATCATTAAAAGAAGGAAGCACAATAAACACAAATAATGGATGGACCAACCCATCAGGAGATGGAAAAACAATAATAAGTACAAAACTTGCAGACAGATTACTAAACAAATTTAATGGTGTAGCAGTTGACTTTGCTGATTTACAAGTTGAATGTACAGTTGTAGCAACAGAGACACAACAAAATCAAATATTAAAAAATATAGCAGAAATAACAAAACATGCTGATGAAAACAAAAATGAAATTACAGATAGAGATTCAACTCCAAACAATTTAAGCAACGAACAAAAAAATAATTATAACCCAGGAACATCAGAACAAGGATGGGGCTATCAAGATGATGATGACTATGAAAACCTAATATTGCCAGGAAAATATTTTGACTTAGCTTTAAGAAAATTTATTACAAAAATAAATGATGTAGACGTAGAAGTTAGCAGAAGACCACAAGTATCTGAAAAGACAATGAGAGAATTAAAAGAAGGAAAAACAACTACTTTAGAAAAAACACATACCAAACAACCACTAGCTGTAAAAAATGGAGATAAAGTTCTTTATGAAATACAAGTTGTAAATGAAGGTGAGCTAAATGGATATGCTTCAGAAATAACAGATTATTTACCAGCAGGACTAGAATATATACCAGAAACAGAAAGCAATATAAATAGTCAATATGGATGGACAAATCCTTCAGGAGATGGAAAAACACTAGTTACTAACTATCTTTCAGACACAATATTACAAAAACATCATAAAATGGAAGTTGAAATAGATGGTCAAATGGAAACTAGAGATGTATTTACACCACATTCTGTATTAATAGAATGTATCGTTAATGTACCAGATTCTCAGCAAGACCAAAGCTTAAAAAATATTGCAGAAATTACCAAAGATTTAGATGAAAACAAAAACGAAATTACTGATAGAGATTCAACTCCAGATAATTTGAGTGATGAACAAAAAAATAATTATAATCCAGGAACATCTGAACAAGGATGGGGTTATGAAGATGATGATGACTATGAAGAATTAATAGTACCAGGAAAAACATTTGATTTAGCATTAAGAAAATTTATTACAAATATTAATGGAAAAGAATTAAAAAATGAAGATGAAACTTATGTAAGAGAACCAAATATTGATTTAACTCCATTAAAAAACAGAACTGACACAACAGCAATTTATAAACATCAAAAAAATCCAATCGGAGTAGCAGTAGGGGATATAGTAATATATACATTAAGAGTATATAATGAAGGAGAAATAGACGGTTATGCATCAGAAGTCACAGACTATTTACCACCACAATTAGAATTTATAAATGATGAATTTAACGCAGGTTATGGCTGGGTAATGGATGTAAATAATTCAAGAAAAATAACAACTAGACATTTAGAAAAACCAACAATCGATCCAGAAGATACTTTAATTAAAGCTTTTGATGGAACAAAACTTGATTATAAAGAATTAAAAATTAAGTGTAAAGTTGTTTCTGTAGTTAATCTAGATAAAGTAATTACAAATATTGCAGAAGTAACCGATTTTACAGATTTTAATGGAAATGCTGTAACAGATAGAGATTCACAAAAAGCAAACGTTGTATTACCAAGTGATGATGATTTACCAGATTACAAAGGAAAGGCATCAAATAAATCAATATTATCAGACAGCGAATATTTCTACGAGGGTCAACAAGATGATGATGACTTTGAAAAATTAATATTAGAACAATTTGATTTAGCTTTAAGAAAGTTCATTACCAAAGTAAATGAAACAGAGGTAACAACAAGAATTCCTAAATTTACAAATGTAAAGAATTCTAAAGGAAATTACATTTATGAACATACAAAAGTTCCTGTTGAGGTTCAATCAACAGATATTGTAGAGTATACATTACGTATTTATAATGAGGGTGACATTGCAGGATATGCAAAAGAAATAAAAGATGATATTCCAAATGGATTAGAGTTTTTACCAGAAAACAAAACAAACAAAGAATATCGTTGGATAATGATAGATAAAGATGGAAATGAAACAGAAGATGCATCAAAAGCAGTAGCAATTACTACAGATTATCTATCAAAAGAACAAGAAAAATCTTTAGGAGAAAATCTAATTGAAGCATTTGATAACTCAAAAACAAGTCCAGCATATAAAGATGTAAAAGTTGCATTTAAAGTAATTGCTTTAGATACTTATGAGGGAATTATTACAAACATAGCTCAAATTTCAGACGATTCTGACGAAAATGGAAATCCAGTTGATGATAAAGATTCTACACCAGATAATGACAAACCAGATGAAGATGATATTGATGTAGAACATATCAAATTAAAATATTTTGATTTGGCATTAAGAAAGTTTATAACAGCTGTCAACGGAACAGAAATTACAAATAGAGTTCCAGTATTCAAAATAGATGAAGAAGGCAAATATGTATATGAACATACTAAAGAACCAGTAGAGGTTGAAAATGGAAATATAGTAACATATACATTAAGAATCTATAATGAAGGAACAATTGATGGATATGCAAAAGAAGTAAAAGACGATTTGCCAGAAGGATTACTATTTATGCCAGATAATGAAACAAATATAGAATATAGATGGGTAATGTTAGATGAAGATGGAAAAGAAACAGATGATGTTTCAAAAGCTATCTCAATCAAAACAGACTACTTATCAAAAGAGCAAGAAAATAAAACATCAAGAAACAATCTACTTAAGGCATTTGACAAGGATTCTATGAAAGAGCCAGACTATAGAGAAATAAAAATAGCATTTAAGGTAACAGAGCCAAATACATCTGATAGAATATTAATAAATAAAGCACAAATTTCAGATGACTCAGATAAAGACGGAAATCCAGTCATAGATAAAGATTCAACTCCAGATAAATGGAATGAAGGAGAAGATGATCAAGACATTGAAAAAGTAAAAGTAAAATACTTTGATTTAGCTTTAAGAAAATGGGTAACACAGGCTATAGTAATAGATAACGGAAAACAAACAGTAACGGAAACAGGACATAAAGCAGAGGATGATCCAGAAGCACCTGTAAAAGTTGAAATAAAAGAAGGAAGACTAAATAAAGTAGTAGTAAAATTCCGTTATAAAATAAGAATTACAAACGAAGGTCAAATAGCTGGATATGCAACA
>Ga0256404_1004359_pt1 | contig 26937 bp, 34 predicted proteins | sample RumenRJG_01DNA_FD_185990 | JGI IMG/M metagenome (GOLD analysis project Ga0256404, IMG submission 185990) | Bovine rumen microbial communities from Lethbridge, Alberta, Canada - RJG_01 | ecosystem: Host-associated > Mammals > Digestive system > Stomach > Rumen | place: Canada: Alberta | collected...
GAGACGCGGCTGAGAATGTAAGGGCATTTCTGAGTAAGATCTAATATGCAGCATATTCGCAGATTATTAATTAAAGGGGGGAAAATAATATGGCTGATGAGAGAATTTATATTATTGCAGGTGGACATGTAGATGATGACTTCGTTAAAGGTCTATTGTGCGATAAGAAGGGAAACAAGAAGGAGGGAGTATATCTTCTGGCAGTTGACAGAGGTTTAGAGTGTCTTCTTCGTCTTAAGATTAATCCTGACGAGGTTATTGGCGATTTTGACTCTGTTTCAGACGAGGCAAGAGTTGCAATTGGTTTAGAGCCACGAGGTAAGGTTAAGAAGAAGGAAGGGGAAGAGCCATTTGTATTCGACGTACTTCCATATCATATTAGACAGCTTGATGTTCATAAGGACCAGACTGATACAGAAGAAGCTGTAAGATTCGCAATGAGATATCTAAGAGGCGACATTGTGCTTCTTGGAGCAACAGGAACAAGAATCGATCATGTCCTGGGCAACATATCTATATTAGGACTTGGTATATTATCAGGATATCATATCATTCTTATGGATGAGCATAATAAGGTTACTCTTGTTAAGGATGAGATGGTAATTAAAAGAAACGAGCAGTTCGGAGACTTTGTATCTATTATTCCATATACAGATGATACCTATGTGACTTTAGAGGGATTCAGATTCAATGTTGAGAATAAGCAGATGAAGAGGAATCTATCTCTTGGTGTAAGTAATGTAATTGATGATGACGAGGCTAGAATTACAGTTAACGAGGGAGTTGCAATTGTTATCGAATCAAGAGACTAATATTTAATCTATATTTAATATTTGGAGAAGATATTGCAAATGTCTAATAATAAGCAAGATAACATCACAACTGCTGTTGTGTTGATAGTAGCGGCAATAGTCATTGTTGTTGGTGCCGTTGTCATTATAACTGTTATTAAAGACAGTCTATATAAGACAGTATATGAAGATAAGCAGGAAGTATACAGGGATTCTGTCGAGAATACTAAGGTGCATATTGACAATATGCGAGAGCAGCTACGGGAGCAGCATCCGGACTGGACGGATGAACAGATAAAAGACACTGTTATTGACTCTCTTAGGGACTTTATGTATTCATTAGAATACTCTGATGATTCATATATGTGGGTTCATGAAATCGAGAATTATGATGGCGGCGATAAGTATGCCAAGAGGCTGATTCATCCTAACCTTAAGAATATGGAGGGAGCGTTGCTTTCTACCAATACCGTAGATATCGAAGGCAATATGCCTTATAAGGAGGAACTTGAAGGGATTAAGAAGGACGGACATGTGTTCTTTACTTATAACTTCAAAGAGCTTAATTCTGACCTTATTAGGAAGAAATTAACATATTCCTCTTTATATCCTGATTATAATTGGATTATATGCAGGGGTGTATCAGTAAATAGAATTGATAAAGAAGCCAGGGATAGCTTTAATAGTGAGCTTCCTGTACTTATTACAGTTATTGTAATATACGGTATTTTAGTCTTTTTGATGCTTATCTATGTAATCTATCTTCTTCGCAAGCTGGAAAATGTTAAGAAGGAAAGAGATACTTATGTTAGAGAATTAGATATGGTGAATATGGACAGCAAGGCTAAGGTTAACTTCTTATTCAGCGTATCTCATGATGTAAGAGAGCATACGGAAAATGTTATAAAATACAATAATCTTGCTATGGAGAACACAGGTGATGAGCGGCAGGTAAGAGAGTACCTTTTTGCTGCTAAGAAGTCTGCTGAAGAGCTTGACAAGATTATTACTGAGGCTGGCAAAATGGCTCTTATTGATTCTAAGGATGTAGTGCTTGACGAATCTATTGTTGATATTAGAAGCGTAACTAAGGATATTGATAAGGCAATAGCTTTGGCAGCAGAGGACAAGAACATTAATCTAAGCATTAAGGATAAAGCTATTACTCATTATAAAGTGTATGCAGACAAGATTCGATTAAGGCAGATATCTATGATACTCATTACTAATGCTCTTAGATATACTAAGTCAGGTGGTACTGTAGAGTGTATTTTTGAAGAATTAGATTCTAAAAAGGATGGATATGCATTATATAGGCTGGTTGTTGCAGATACTGGTGTAGGTATGACTGAAGGTGTGGCTAGAGACATATTCGACCTTATTATTGAAGATGAGGATAGTGAGAGCTTAGAAGGACAGAATACTAAGCTGGAGCTTAATGTATGTAAGAGAATTGTAGAGAGCTTTGGCGGAGATATTCGTGTTGATACAAAACGAGGAAGAGGAACTAAGATTATTGTTGAGCTTCCTCTTAGAATCGGAGAGTAAAATTGGAGATTAAGAATAAACAGCTTGAGAGACAAAAGACAATTGTCAAGGCTAGTGTATTAGGTATTGTTGCAAATGTCCTTTTGGCTGCTTTTAAAGCCTTGGTAGGTATTATTAGTCATTCGGTTGCTATTACACTTGACGCTGTTAACAATATAACTGATGCTACGGCGTCTGTTGTTACAATAATAGGCACTAAGCTTGCAGGCAAGGAGCCTAATAAGAAGCATCCCTTTGGATATGGAAGGATTGAGTATATTACAGCTATGGTTATAGCTGTAATAGTGTTATACGCGGGCATTACGGCCCTCATTGAATCTATTAAGAAGATAATTGACCCGGTAACGCCTGATTATAGCCTGATATCTATTATAATTATTTCGGTTGCCGTTGTAGTTAAGATTGTATTAGGATTATATGTTAAGTCAGTGGGCAAAAGGGTGAAGTCTGACTCCCTTGTTAATTCAGGTCAGGACGCACTCCTTGATGCAGTAATATCAGTAACAACAGTAATTGCAGCTATTCTCTATGTGACTACAGGAATAAGTACAGAAGCATATCTTGGTGCTGTTATTTCTCTTGTTATTATTAAGTCTGGCTTAGATATGTTGCGTGAGACTATTTCTCAGCTTCTTGGAGAGAGCAACGATGTTGAGAAGGCTAACGAGATTAAGAAGACAGTTAGAAGCTTTGAAGGTGTAAGGGGCACTTATGATATGGTCCTTCACAACTATGGACCTGATATTTATCATGGCTCCCTTCATATAGAAGTGCCAGAGGATTATACTGCTAACGAGATAGACAAGCTTATAAGAGATATTCAGACTAAGGTATATGAGGAGCATGGTGTTGTTCTTACGGCGATAGGTGTGTACTCCTACAATACATCAGATGAAGAGTCTGTTGCTATTAGGAAGAGGGTAACAGAGATTGCCATGAGTAATGAATATGTTACAGGTGTTCATGGCTTCTATTTCAGTAGAGAGAATCAGTCCATTAGATTCGATATTGTAATTAGCTTCAATGCACCTAGCAGAAGTGAAGAATATAATAAGGTATACGAAGCCATATCTAAGGAATACCCTGATTATATGATAATTATGGCCTTAGATACGGACTATTCAGAGGAGTGATAGTAATGGGTAGAGATCAGTCAGCAGAAGATTATCTTGAAGCAATACTTGTTGTTCAAGAGGAGAAGGGCAATGTGCGAGCTATCGATGTGGTGAACGAGCTTAATGTATCGAAGCCAAGTGTGAGCATTGCCATGAAGAAGCTTAAGGGTCGAGAGCTAATTACTATAGATAGTAATAGCCATATACATTTTACAGATGAGGGAAGAAGCATTGCAGAAAATGTGTATAATAAGCATAAGCTTCTAACGAATGCTCTAATAACAATTGGTGTTAATGAAGAAGAGGCCATTAAGGAAGCCTGTGAGATAGAGCATATAATAAGCGATGAGACTTATGAGTGCATTAAGAATTTTTGCAAAAAAATGGAAAAATAGTGTTGACATTTCGGAGTTAGTCTAGTATAACTATATGTAGTTAGTTGAATTTAACTCTTATTTTTTTGAATAAGGGTTAGCGGTGACTAACATTTATTTTGCTAGTCGGTTAGTTATCACTAACTAGCGCAAGGAGGATTATTAGATGATGCCAATTGTATACGCAAGTCCTAATGAGGAGAACGTAATCAAGAAGGTAGGAGGCAATCCTGAAGTTAAGAGGCACTTAGAAGACCTTGGTTTAACACCAGGTGCAAAAGCGGTTCTTATTAGCAAGATGTCAGGCAATGTAATTGTCAAGGTCAAGGAATCTCGAGTTGCAATTAGTGAAGAAATGGCTAGAAAAGTTATGGTCTAGGAGGAAGAGATGGATACTTTAAAAGATGTGAAGGTTGGCAGTACTGTTACAGTAGTTAAACTTCATGGAGAAGGCGCTATTAAGCGAAGAATTATGGATATGGGAATTACGAAGGGCGTAGAGGTCTATGTGAGGAAAGTCGCACCTCTAGGTGACCCAGTAGAAATAACCGTTCGTGGATATGAGCTTTCCATAAGAAAAGCTGACGCTGAAATGATTGAAGTTACTAAAGGAGGAAATGAGTAATGAGTGTGAAAATTGCACTTGCAGGAAATCCTAATAGTGGTAAGACTACACTATTTAATGACTTAACAGGCTCTAACCAATTCGTTGGTAACTGGCCTGGAGTAACAGTTGAGAAGAAGGAAGGTAAGCTTAAGAAGAATAATGATGTACAGATAATTGACCTTCCTGGTATATATAGCCTTTCCCCATATACATTAGAGGAAGTGGTTGCAAGAAATTACTTAATTAACGAAAGACCTGATGCAATTCTTAATATTGTTGATGGTACTAACTTAGAGAGAAATCTATATCTTACAACACAGCTTATTGAGCTTGGCATCCCAGTTGTAGTTGCTGTTAATATGATGGATGTTGTAAGAAAGAACGGGGACAACATTGATACTAAGGAATTATCTAACAGATTAGGCTGTGAGATAATTGAGATATCAGCACTTAAGTCAGATAATACAATTCAGGCAGCAGAGCTTGCCATTAAGGTGGCTAAGTCTGACAAGAAGATTCCAATGCACACATTTTCGGGACCAGTTGAGCATGCAATAGCTCATATCGAGGAAAGACTTGTGCATAATATGCCTGAAGAACAGCAGAGATGGTATGCGATTAAGGTATTCGAAAGAGACGATAAGGTAATTGAACAGCTTCAGTTACCGAAAGAGCAGTTGGATCATGTAGAACAGGATATTGTTGCTGCTGAGAAGGAATTAGATGATGATGCAGAGTCAATCATAACTAATGAGAGATATGTATATATTGCTGAGGTGCTCAAAGGTGTATATAAGAAAAAGGATGCTAACTCACTTAGCACATCAGATAAGATTGATAAAGTAGTAACTAACAGATGGCTTGGACTTCCAATATTCATAGCTGTAATGTTCGTAGTGTACTGGATTGCAATGGTTGGAGTTGGTGCACCACTAACAGACTGGGCTAATGATGGACTATTTGGCGATGGATGGCATCTATTTGGCATAGGTTCTTCAGATTACGAAGATGCTTCAGAGAAATACAACGATGCATTTGTTGCAGCCAATGCTTATGTAGAGATTAAGGAAGATACAACAGTAGATAACCTCAAAGCATTTGTCCCAGATAAGGATAAGGTTAAGACAACTGTTGTTGATGAAGAGACACTCGAAGATACAGAATACAATGTATATTACAAGGATTTGCCTGCTAATCTCAAGGAAAGTGATTGGGGCACAACCTATGTAGAAGGTGTCGAGTATTTTGAAGATAAAGGCATGGATGAGCCTGACCCTGCTGACTACGGTGTATGGGTACCAAGTATCCCAGTACTAGTTGAGCAAGGCTTAGACGCAATTAATTGTGCTGACTGGCTCAAGGGATTAATCCTAGACGGTATTGTTGCCGGTGTTGGTGCAGTACTTGGATTCGTGCCTCAGATGTTAGTATTATTCTTCTTACTTGCTTTCTTAGAAGCAAGTGGATATATGGCGAGAGTTGCTTTCGTATTAGATAGAATTTTCCGCCGTTTTGGTTTATCAGGAAAGAGTTTTATTCCTATTTTGATTGGTACAGGCTGTGGTATTCCCGGAATTATGGCATCTCGTACAATTGAGAACGAGAGAGACCGTCGTATGACAATTATGACCACTACATTTATCCCTTGTGGTGCGAAAGTTCCCTTTATTGCCATGATTGCCGGCGCAATATTCGGTGGTAGCGCCTGGGTTTCAACAGGAAGTTACTTCATAGGTATTGCGGCAATTATCTGCTCTGGTATAATACTTAAGAAAACAAAAATGTTCTCTGGAGAGCCTGCTCCATTTGTAATGGAGTTACCGGGATATCATCTTCCTACTCTGGGAAATGTACTTCGCAGCATGTGGGAGCGTGGCTGGAGCTTTATTAAGAAAGCCGGCACAATTATCCTTGTATCAACAATAGTTATTTGGTTCCTATCAAGATTCGGATGGACTGATGGTGCATTTGGTATGCTGGAAGAGGATGCGATAGGAGACAGTATATTAGCTGTTATTGGAAATGCGATATCATGGATTTTCATTCCTCTTGGATGGGGAGATTGGCAGGCAACAGTTGCTTCTATCACAGGACTTGTTGCGAAAGAGAACATCGTAGGAACAATGGGCGTATTATATGGCTCAGATGGTCCTGCATGGGCAGCACTTCGTGAGGCATTTACATACGCATCAGGTATGAGTTTCTTAATCTTCAATCTTCTCTGCGCACCTTGCTTCGCCGCAATGGGAGCAATAAAAAGAGAGATGAACAATGGAAAATGGACAGCATTTGCTATAATATATGAATGTGTATTTGCTTATCTTGTAGCTCTTGTGGTTAACCAGATTGTAGGAGCATTCATAGGCGACCTTAGCATAGTAGGATTAATCGTTGCAATTATAATTGTAATTGCCTTCCTATATCTGCTGTTTAGACCATACAAGGAGCCTTCAACATTGACTGAGAAGGTTAAGGTTAAGTAATTACCTGCTTAGAAATAGTTTACGTAAATAGAAAAGGATATGAACATGGCGTGGTTAGTGGACAACATAGGTACAATAGTAATATTACTTATACTGATTGCCGTAGTGACAATAGTTATTATATCTATGGTAAATAAAAAGAAAAAAGGGAAATCCTCCTGCGGATGCGGTTGTTCTAACTGCGCCATGAGTGATTCATGCCATAAGAAATAGTTATTGAAATGCTTATACAGCCAAAGACCTGCGACGCGATTTTCTTTATGAGCGTGCAGGCCTTTGGTGTATAAGCATATTATTTACATATATCTTCTAATGACTTGCTATAGAAGAAGTCATGTACCAATTTCTCATATTCTGTCCATAGTGGCAACGTCTCACACTTGTCCTTTCTTGGACATTCGTTATTAGGCTCCATTAGGCATGCAACAGGAGAGAGTGATCCCTCCATTAATTCAATTATTTCACCTACTGGAATGTCCTTAGGGTCGCGGCACAGCTTATATCCGCCGCCTTTTCCACTAACACCAACAAGCAGCTTGCCATTAACAAGGTCTTTTACAATTATCTCAAGATATTTCTTGGAAATGTCCTGTCTTGCAGCAATGTCCTTTAATGGAATATATTTATCATCATTCTGCTCTGCTAGGTCAATCATGACACGCAGACCGTATCGTCCTTTTGTAGAAATCATAACGTATCCCTCCTTGATTACCTATTATACAGCAAGGTAATTGAATTATTCAAGATATTTACCCTATAAAATGATAGGTTTACCCCACATTTATTAAGAAATATTAAAAAAAGAAAGTAATTAGTTGACAAATAAATTAATTGTTGTATAATTACTTGTGTAAAAGTAATTAGTGCAAAAGCAAAAGAGGTGAAGGAAAGCGTCATGGGAAATACGTATGATTGTTTGAAACTTAATAATCAGGTCTGCTTCCCGCTTTATGCCTGCTCGAAGGAATTGGTAAGACAATACACGCCTTATCTCAAGGAATTGGGGCTAACCTACACACAATACATTGTGATGATGGTTATGTGGGAGAAGGAGACAATTTCTTCTAGAGAACTGGCAGGGTTTACCCATCTTGACTATGGCACACTGACACCGGTACTTAAGAGGCTTGAGAAATCTGGCTTTATTACAAGACATCGTATGCCGGAGGATGAGAGGTTGCTGTTAATATCTATAACAGACGAAGGAAGACAGCTTAAGGAGAAGGCAGTTAGCATACCACCATCAATAGCTCAGTGTACAGGTCTTACAATGGATGAGTTCGAGACGCTTTATAACCTGACATATAAAGCACTGTTGCACATGGAAGCAAATGAGACATAATTAATTAAGGAGGATTAGAAGATGGCTAATGTATATGATTTTACAGTTAAGGACAGAAGTGGTAACGATGTAAGTCTTAAGGATTATGAAGGCAAGGTGTTGCTTATTGTTAATACAGCAACAGGATGCGGTTTTACACCACATTATGATCCATTAGAAGCAATGTACAAGGACTTAAGAGATAAGGGATTTGAGATTCTTGATTTCCCTTGCAACCAGTTTGCTAACCAGGCGCCTGGCGATGATGAAGAGATTCATGAGTTCTGTACACTTAAGTTCGGAACAGAGTTCCCACAATTTACTAAGATTGATGTAAACGGCGACACAGCTGATCCTCTATTTGCTTATCTTGCAACAGAGAAGCCATTTGAAGGATTTGGCAAAGGTCTTAAGAACAAAGCATTCGAGAAGGTTGCTAACACCAACAACAAGAAGTATGGCGAGAAGGCATATATTAAGTGGAATTTCACTAAGTTCCTTATTGATAAGGAAGGAAATGTTGTTAAGAGATTCGAGCCTACAGTTGACATGAAGGATGTTAGAGCAGCCGTTGAAGAAATGCTAGGATAATAAAAAATACCAATTAAAGTGTGACAAGGGGACCTTTTGTCACACTTTTTTAACACCTAAACACCAAAGACCTGCCTGGTCGTAAGGAATCCTCCCACAAGTGGGTCCCTCCTTACGACATAGCTCATACAGAAAATCGCGTCGCAGGTATTTGGTGCTTAGGTGTTTCTTTTAAGTACAAAATATTCTATAATATCCTTTATGAATATTATAGAAATGATACTAATAGGGATAGGGCTTGCCATGGATGCTTTCGCAGTGTCTATCTGCAAGGGCCTGTCTATGAAAAAAATGCAGTGGAAAAAAGCTGTAATAATTGGTCTGTATTTCGGTATATTCCAAGGGGTTATGCCTATAATAGGGTATTTCCTAGGTTCAACCTTCAGCGGCCTGGTTGAGAAGGTGGATCATTGGATTGCATTTGGTCTCCTTGTTATTATTGGAATTACTATGATAGTGGAAGCCTTGAAGAAGGATGAAGAGGAGCTTAATGACAAGACAGACTTTAAGACTATGATTGCCCTTGCTATTGCAACGAGTATTGATGCGTTAGCAGTAGGGGTGTCCTCTGCAATGATTGATACGAATATTTTTATTGAGGCAATTATTATATGTGTCATTACATTTGTTTTATCATTTGTTGGAGTCAAGATTGGCGATGTATTCGGCGATAAATGGGGTAAGAAGGCACAGTTCGCAGGGGGCTGTATTCTCATTCTTATTGGTGTTAAGATATTGCTAGAACACTTAGGAGTAATCTTCACATAATCCTCCCAAAAGTGTAAAATATAATAAGGTTATTAATTGATAAGGAGTGTATATATGGGTGATAAAGCTACAGTGATTGCACTTTCTGGAAAAGGTGGTGTCGGTAAGACATCTCTTAGTGCTGCAATCGTTCGTATTCTAACTGAAGAGAAGAAGGATAAGAAGATACTTGCTATAGATGCTGACCCTGCAATTGGTTTGTCAGTTGCTCTTGGAGTCAGCGTTAAGGAGACACTTGATGACATTAGACTTCAGGTTGCTAAGGACGTAACGGAAGGCATGTCTGATACACAGGATATTTTAGCTGAGGCGAAGTTTAGACTTTTTGACGTAATGAACGAGGAAAGAGGATTCGCATTTCTTGCAATAGGAAGACCAGAGGCGGCCGGCTGTTACTGCGCGATTAATACATATCTTCGTCAGGTTATAAGCATGCTTGCTGACGAATTCGACTATGTGGTAATTGACGGTGAGGCAGGAATTGAGCAGATTAATCGTCGCGTAATGGAGAAGGTTACACATTTGTTATTGGTGTCTGACCAGTCTCGCAAGGGAATTGAGATTATTAAGACAATAGATAATGTGTCTAAGGAGCTGGTGATGGCTGAGAGAAGTGGAGCCGTTCTTAACAGAATTCTTCATCCTGAGACATTAGATGAGAAGATTCTTGATGGAATTGAGCTTTTATCTGTTATTGGTGCAGATGATGTCCTTGTTGAAAATGACATTGAGGGCATGAGCTCATTTGATCTTCCAGAGGATGCGAAGATTCTGCAGGGTGCAAGAGAAGCCCTTAAGAAGATTGGAATAATATAGAATCCTAGTTGAGAGAGAAGTGATAAGCTATGAATTTATATGACAGTATAATTACAACAGTTTTAGATGAGACGAAGAAAGCAGGGGCTGTTAACATTATGGGAAATGCTGATAAACCATGGCCTGTAACAGAAAGCAGCGAGCTTGTAATGCAAAGGGAAAGTGCTTTCGAATTAGGCGGCGGAACTAATCCGTCTGTTAATTATACCCTTGTTTCAACTGAGAATTTTATAGAAGAAGATGGTATTTTCCTTGTGGGGGATGATATTAAGGATATAAGCTCTGATAACGCATTTGCAAGGATAGTGATTCTTAAGATTGACGATATTGGTGAGTCCGAGGAAGCGCATGATGCCATTCGCAATATGGAATTTGCCCGTTATCATGTATTCCCAAAGGGGTATATGGTCAGGGTCTCTTCTATGAGTAACAGGGAGCAGGTTCGTGTGAGCAAGGAAGCCATAAATAAGGGCATTAATTTTGCGGCAGTAGGCAGGGCTTACATCGAGAAATACAAGGCTATTAAGCAGGTTAAAAATGTTAGAGTAATATTTATTACGAAGAAGGAGCTGGTTGAGAGCCTAAGCGGATACGCCAAGAAGGCGGATGACATTACCAAGTCTCTAACGCACATTTTCGATGGGCTGGATGCTGATTGTGGTCATTGCGATTTCAAGAAGGTCTGCGATGAGGTTGAAGGAATGAAGGAGATGCATCTTGGCATGGCTAAGAAGAAATAAATATGATAGATGGGGGTGATACTATGTGTCTGGCTAATGCATATGAGGAGAATTCAAAATCGCTCATAATGGAGAATACGAAGACTATTGATGTTAGTGGCGATACAGTGATTCTAACTGATTTATTTGGCGGAGTTAAGAAGGTCAAGGGGGAGCTGTCCCATATTGACCTTGAGGATAATAAGGTGATAATTAAGGTTGCCTAGGTTGACAGAAGAATGTATAGGAGGTTGTAATTATGAAGCTAGAGTTATATATGTTCGAGACATGTCCATTTTGCCGTAAGGTTATAAATGAGATTAAGATGAGTAAGAGAAATGATATTGAATATCACGATATTAGGAAGAATGAAGATGACAGAAAGCGCTTAATTGAGGTTGGTGGTAAAGAGCAGGTTCCTTGTCTGTTTATTGATGGCAAGCCTATGTATGAAAGCGATGATATAATTGCCTGGTTGAAGGCTAATTAGAAAGGTATACGTTATGGATATTACGATTTTACTGGGATTACAAAGTTTTAGAGAGGGCGTAGGCTCTATCTTTACGGAGTTTCTTAACAAGGTAACCTGGTTTGGAGATATGAATATTGTCATAGTTCTTATTGCTATTATTTATTGGAGTATAAGCAAGGAGACTGGAACTTATCTTCTTATGGGTTGGTCAGGAAACCGTATTGTTAATGGGTTTCTGAAGGTTACTGCATGTGTATATCGTCCTTGGATTAGAGATCCTCGTATTATTCCTAATGCCGAGGCTAAGGAGCTGGCCACAGGATATTCATTTCCAAGTGGACACAGTATGAATGCTGCTTCATTCTATGGTGGTATTGGAATGAAGAAGGGCGTACATAAGGTTATTCGTATTATAATGTGGATTATGGTGGTGCTGGTTATATTCAGCAGAAACTTCTTAGGAGTTCATACTCCACAGGATGTCCTGGTGGGTGTTGTATTAGGACTGATTGTGATGCTACTTACTGGCAAGTTACTTGAGTGGCTTAAGAAGCATCCTAAGATGGATTTGTTAGTTGCGGGCATTGGAATTGCAATTGCTATAGCAGTGGCTATATATGCGTCAGTTAAGTCGTATCCAGTTGATTATGATGCAGAGGGCAAGATCTTAGTTGATGGACATAAAATGGCCTTAGATACATTCAAAGCAGTTGGCTGGGCCAGTGGCTTTTTCGCAGGATGGGTGTTAGAGCGAAGATTTGTTAAGTTTGCAGATGATGTATCATTGCAGTTAAGAGTTGTCAGGGCTACAGTAGGACTGTTTTGTTATTATATTGTAACTTTGATTATTAATCCTCTAATCAAGTCCGTTACTCCTTCTGAAGCAGGAAATGTAATTCGATGCTTTATACAAATGTTTTGCATTGTATTCCTGTTCCCATTAATATTTGTGCTAATAGAGAAGAAAACGCAGAAGAATACATAAGGGAGCGCAAAGGGCAATGAAGGATGAGATAAGATTCACAAGTGATGATAGTGTTGCTATAATTGCACCTCATCCTGACGATGAATGTATTGGTACTGCAGGAGTGCTTATTAATGCTTCTCATCAGACAGATATTTATGTTGTAACTGATGGGTGCTATGGTAATACTAAGAGAAGTGACGAAGATGAGGCAAGGTTAAGAAGAGAGTGGTTCGAAGAAGAGATGTCAATAGTTAAGCCACGCAATTGGTTTTGGTTGGGGATTGAGGATACGAAGGTTTCAGACAATCCTGATTTCGCGACTCAGATTGATTTTACGAGGTATACGAAGGTGTTTTTGCCATGGGGTAAGAGCCTTCATCCAGACCATAGAGCCACTTATGAAAGCTGTCTAAATCAGATAAAAAAACAAAATGCTAATACGGCAGAGTACTATATGTATGAGGTGTGCGCTCCATTTCATAATCCCCGATATTATATTGATATAACAGATGCTCTTGATAAGAAGCTTGAATTGATAAGATGTCATAGGGAAATGGATTATGAGATTAAACAAATTACTCTGTTAAATCAATTCCGTGCCTCGCAGCTTCATAAGACTATTGGGATTGAATGTGTTGAGGCCTATGAAAAGGTTGAAATATTTGTTTAGTATAACAGAGGCATTAGTATTTGTGAGGATGCATTTTTCAAGGAGGATTATAAAGTGATATGAAGGATGCAAAGAATAGGCAATTAATTAATATTATAATAATTACAGTTGTTTATATTGCCGGCATTGCTTTATGTGTAACGGCTCTTTTCGAAAAGGGCCTGGATAATATGAAGGGTGCATATCTGGTTAATTGTGGCGTTGATTTGTTCGGAATGATTGCTGGATATATTCTTATTGTTTGCTTTTTGATTGATAGAGATCGCCCTGGAGAGAGAAGGAGTTTCTTCCTATATCTTGTTAATATCACATTTGTAGGTTTATTTACTGATTTCTTTTCTGGGATTCTGATGAAGGTCCCTGAATGGAGAATACTGTATTTATTAGATAACACGGTGTATTTTATGGTTCTTCCTATGGAGTGCTATTTCTTCTATCGTTATATAACTGCCACATTTAGGACGAAAGACAAGATGATGCATGTAGTTGACCGTGTAATGCTCATTGGACTTATTGTGGATTTGTTATCTATATTTATAAATGTGTTTACAGGCATTTATTTTTCAATAGATTCGCAGGGTGTATATTCAAGAGGACCTCTTTATCTGTGCACATATATTTACTTTGTTATAGCAGTCGTGCTAATGATTGTGGTATTTGTAAAACGCAGAAAGGAGCTTGACCGCAATCATGTATTGGCATTTTCTGTATTCTTAGGTGGTCCGGTTGTTGTTGCTGTGTTGCCAGACCCAGCTGATGGGCTCTCTGTTACATGTGGTGTGATTATGGCAGCGCTAATAATGACTTACTGCTTGGTAAGTATTGAGCAGAGTAAGAATCAGATTGCCAGGGAAAAGGAGCTTGCTGCAGCTACATCTATACAATACAATATGCTGCCTAATACTTTTCCAGCATTTCCAGACCGTAAGGAATTTGATATCTTCGCGTCTATGACACCTGCAAAGGAGGTAGGCGGAGATTTCTACGATATGTTTTTTGTCGATAATGATAATCTGGTTATTCTTATAGCAGACGTGTCTGGCAAAGGAATAACGGCGGCGCTTTTTATGGCGCAGGCAAAGCAGATTATTCAATCGCAAATGATAATATGTGGCGGTGACGCCGTTGAAGCCATAAGTGCAGCAAACCTTAAGCTTATTGAAAATAGTAACGCAGATATGTTTGTAACTGTATGGCTTGGAGTCGTTAATCTTGTTACGGGGCATATGGCTTTTGTGGACGCAGGACATAATTATTCTGCTTTGCAGAAGGATGATGGAAAATATACTATAGAAAAGGACAAGCACAGTATAGTTTTGGTTGCTCTTAAGACTGCCAAGTTCCAGTTAAATGAAATTGACTTAAAGCCTAATGACACTGTTTTCTTATACACGGATGGTGTAACAGAAGCACGTAATATTGACGGTGAATTATTTGGCTCTAAGAGACTGGTGGCTGCACTAAACGAAGTAGCAGATGCCTCACCGGAGGAAATTGATGCACATGTAAGAAAGAGAGTATCAGAGTTCGTAGGTAAGGCAGAGCAGTTTGACGACATTACAACGCTATGCTTTAGATACTTTGGTTGACAAAGAACCCTGTCAACCTTGTGTTGACAGGTCCCCTGACAACCTAGTGTTGACAAATCCGTAAAAACGGATTAGAATAAAGCTGTCAAGTGGTGGCTTTATTTTTTGCCAACACAATCCGTAAATACGGATGTTGTAAGGAGGTTATTATGAGCATTTCAGATGTTATCTTCAATAAAATGTCAGAAAAGAAAATCACACAGAAGGAATTCTCTAAGCGCACTAATATTCCTGAGAGTACCATAAGCGATTGGAAGAAAAAGGGCAACACTCCAGGAGCGGAGAAGCTTACAACAATTGCCGCTGCTCTTGGTATATCTGTGAGCGAATTGCTAGGAGAAGATAAGTGTGGCCTGACAGACTATTGCATATCTGAAGAAGAGAAGATGATAATTGATTTGTATCGTAATTCCTCGGCAGATGTTAGGCGCCGCATTATTGCTTATCTAAAGAAGATGTCTATTAAGAAGAATGAGATAAAACTATCAGATGATTCTATTTCCAATCAATACTACGCTTTAGACAACGAATTGCTCAATCAAAAACAACTAGCACATAAGCTACGCCGACTTGCAAGATTAGATAGAATTCGTTTTGATGAAAGTGAACATTTATCCAAGTACAATTTACATTTACTCAAATACTTAGATTATGTTGGACTTGATAAGTTAGATTATATCAAGAAGTATCTGTCTAATATACAGCCATTTATGATTGTTGAGATTAAGTCGCAGGAGAAGTTCGATAATGCTATATGTGTTCTCGATAACTATTATCGTATATCTGTGTATATCAAGGTGGATGCAACAAGAGGTGAGGAGGTCGTTGTTTCATTTCATGAGAACAACAAGAATGGAATTGCTAAGAAGAATAGCACATTTCCTACAAACAGTTATGTATATGTATTTGCTGAGTCAATAGGAAGCTATGTGGAGACGAAGGGAACATACACTATTAATCTGTTTATTACAAGAGGAGTATCAACATTTCCAATTAATGTTCCGGCTACTAAGTATGACGAGGAAGGCTTTGTGGTGAGATATACATATATTAACAATGCCTTGGTTGATATTGCCAATAATTATTTGGAGGATTTATATACGGCTGATTTAGATTTTGATATGGTAAATGTGTTTACATCCTTACAGCAGTTATCATTTACATCTTATGGAAATGACGCCTTCTCTAATATATCTCTTATGATAGATAGTTTGCTAATACAGAATGACTATGCATCAAGACAGATAGCTGATTCTGCGTTATGTATTTACTGTAATTCACTGCAACTTACTAAGTCTGATAGGAAGGAACTCCTTGACACTTTAAGAGAGAGGTTCAAGGTTAATTCTGTTAAAGCGCTACCTCAGATTATAGAGAGGGTTGAGATGAATTTGGGATCGTGAAGAGAATTTATTGTTGGAATAGGAGCTTGACAATGCGTAATTGCATTGCAAAATTATAATACAGGGTGTAGAATAATATGGAAAGAATAGAATTTGAATGGGATGATGAAAAAGAACAAAAGAATCTAATGAAGCATGGGATAGATTTCTCAACAGCAGCGCATGTTTTTGCCGATGTGTGTAGGCTTGAAAAATATGATGGCGAGCATAGTGAGAATGAAGATAGATATAAAGTGATTGGTGCGATAAATGGGCATTTAATGATTGTTGTTGTTTCATATACAATGAGAAATGACGAAAAAGTTATAAGAATGATTTCAGCAAGAAAAGCTGAAAAACTCGAAAGGGATGAATACTATGGCTACTATTAAAAAAAGTATAGATGTTAATGCTGAATTAACAGAGGAACAATTAAATATGTTAAAAAAGGCAGAAGAAATGTCACCTTCTTTTGATGAAGACAATCCACCATTAACAAAATCAGAGCTTAAACAATTTAAAAGAGTATCTGATGTTATAGAAGAAGAACGAAAAAGTACAAGAAAACAGAATGTGACTTTAAGATTATCACCTAGCGCAGTTAATAAAGCTAAGTCCCTAGGTAAGGGCTATACAAGCATACTTGCTAAAATTATCGAAAAAGCATTAGATAATCCTGATATTACGGAATTATTAATGAACAAGTAATGTGTTTCTATTTTGGCCTTTTCCCTTGTCAACAATAGTACCTGCGTGATATAATCAAAGTGAGATTGAATGCGGTTGTAACATTAAGGAGAAGCTTATGAATGATATAAGTTCTATGTTCGGAAATAATAATGGATTATCTGGTATGTTAAGTGATTATAGCGCTATTAGAAGTGGTAGCTATAAGAAGCTAATGAAGTCTTATTATAGTGATGTTCAGGGGGCGTCGCCAGCTAGAAGCAAGGCGGGCTCTAACAATACATTAGAGAAGGTTCTTGAAGATAGAAGAAAGCCTGCTGTATCTAAGGAGGCTAGTGCGGCTAATTCAAAGCTTGCAAGTTCTATATCGTCGTATAAGAGCGCTTTATCTACATTACAGAATGAGAAGACCTACGAGAATACTGAGAACGGTGCTGAGGCCAGGGACAAGGTTAAGAATGCGTTAAAGTCCTATGTGTCTGCATATAACGATTCTGTTACAACAGCTAAGAAGTCAACTAACCTTAATATGACTTCTAATGTTGCTGGTGCAATGGAAGCAACAAGAGAGGATGCGGCAGCGCTTAAGGAACTAGGTGTGACTCTTAATAGTGATGGTACGTTAAGGTTCGATGAGAAGGGCTTTAAGGATGTTGAGCTATCCAAGGTGAAGGATGCTTTCGATGGCAATATCGCTTTAAGTTACGGCTCTAAGGTTGCAACTCGACTTAATAGAATATCTACAAGTGCAGTTAATTCCAGCGCATCAAGTATTGATACAGCCAATACCGTATCAACAGTATCTGACTCTAAGAATTTGATGGAAAGTATTGGCAACCTTAAGGGCTCTGACCTTTATGCCAAGACAAAGGATTCCGCTGGAAATGATACATTTAACAGAAGTGGAGTAGAGGCAGAATTAGACAGGTTCATAGAGTTCTACAATGCAACCCTTAACTCAGCTAAGTCTAGTGGAGTGTCAGGAGTTATATCTAATCTTGCAACAATGCAGCAAAAGACATCTCATGATGCAGCTTCACTTGCACAGATTGGAATATCAATTGGTTCTAATGGCACGCTGTCCATTAATAAAGACACATTTGCCAATGCCAGCGAGGATACAATTAAGAAGAATCTCACAGATTATGCATCGTCCATTGAGAACAATGCGAGACTACTTAATTATTATTCCACAACCCAGAATTCTTCGGCTAGTGGTTATTCGGCTACGGGAGCATATAATAATGCAGCTGATGTTGTATCTAAGTTATATACACAAGTTTAATTGACAATGTAAATAATAAAGGTGGAGTGCTTGATGCACTCCACCTTTTGCGTTGATGTGAATTTATCCTTCGATTGAAATGTATTTCTTCTCTGGAACCTTAGCTGCTTCCTTCTTAGGAACTTCAAGCTTAAGAACTCCATCCTCGAATTTTGCTTTAACGTCTTCTTCTTCGATAGCATCTCCAATGTAGAAGCTTCGTTGCATTGAGCCAGAGTAGCGCTCTTTTCTAATTACTTTGCCCTTGTCATTTTTCTCGTCATTCTCATGAGCCTTGCTGGCGCTGACGAATAGGTAGCCATTCTCAAGTGTAAGCTTAATATCGTCCTTCTTGAATCCTGGTAGATCAATGTCTAGCTCATATCCATCCTCATTCTCATGTACATCTGTCTTCATTATATGAGCGGCATTCTTGCCGTAAAGCTTCTTGTCAACATCAGGAAACTCCATTCTTGGGAAACTCATCCAATCGTTCAATAAATTCTCTTCAAAAATACTTGGTAATAACATAGGTCATTCCTCCTTTTTGTAAAATTTATTTAGAACACTTTTCCTTTGTTCTGAGGTAATTATACACCCTATTGTTAGCACTGTCAAGAGGTGAGTGCTAATTTTTTGTATGTCAGAACCTACCAGCAAGGTGTATAATATGAACTAAAGTTGTTATAAAGGAGATAAGTCATGAGAGATGATAAGAAGGTAAAAGGTATAATAATTCTAATAATTGCGCTAATAGTTACGATTATTATTGCAGTTCTTGTGGTTAAGTTCATATCGGGGCTTTATGGAGTATACACAGCCCTGTGCGTAATTGTTGCATTTATTATAGGTCTGGCTATAGGTATAGGCGTAGGATATATAATAGGGCGCGTCAAGGCAAGACAGTAGTAAGGCTAGGTTATAATCCTTCGTAACCATTTAAGCTCAGAATTATTGATGATTCTTGAAAAATAGTAATTAATTATACAAAAATGTCGCATTTTGTGGTTTAATAGTGTATATATAAGTGACAGATAAGTTTCATAATAATCAAAGCTATATAATATGTATAAATATTGGTAAAGGGGGTAAGTATTATGAGAAAAGAATTATTAAAGGGCTTAACAGATGAGCAAATTAAGAAGGTTGATGCTTGCAAGAGTGCAGATGAAATCATAGCTCTTGCCAAGGCTGAAGGAGTAGAACTTACTGAAGAGCAATTAGAAGCAGTATCAGGTGGTGGATGCTTTAAAAAATCAAAGGTAAAATGTCCTAATTGTGGTGCTGATTATCTTAGCTGTATGAAAGAAAAAGTATGGACAGATGATAGAACTAACGGATCTATTATTCAATACAGATGCTTATGTTGCGATTATGTTTGGAAACAATAAAAAAATGTCGCATTTTGCATTTTAAATGTGTATATATAGTGAAAGTCAAAACCACATAAATAAAAATCATTAAAATGTGGGGTGTTACATATTAATTAGGAGGCAATTATTATGAGAAAAGAATTATTACAGGGATTATCAGAGGAGCAGATTAAGAAGGTTGAATCTTGTAAGGATTCATCGGAAATCTTATCACTTGCTAAGGCTGAAGGAATAGAACTTAATGACCAGCAGCTTGAAGCTGTTACAGGTGGAGCTTGTGCAGGTGATAGTACTTGCAGATGTTCAGAATGTGGTTCTAAGAATATTAAGCATAAGGTGAAACATCTACCAAATAATGCTGAAGTCCATATTTGGTCATGTCAAGACTGTGGTAACGCTTGGTAAGACTGAGAATAATTACAATATGCTCTTTGAGGACTCGCAATTGCGAGTCCTTGTTTTTTGTGTGACATAAAATCTCAAAATTGAGATTTTTGTCAATGGGTTGATTTGGCAGGAACGGGTATGATAGACTATATTTAAATCAAATGTAGGAGGTTATACGGTATGAGATGTCCGAATTGCGGAAGAGAAATACAGGGGGGAGCGTTCTGTGGTGGCTGCGGTTTTAGATTAGTTAATCAGCAACCATATAATCCGCAGGGTAATATGCCCCCTAAAAAGTCTAAGGGAGGAATTATTGCCCTTATAGTTATTGGTTCTGTAGTAGCATTTGCACTTGTAGGATTATTAGTCTTCTTTTTAGCATCACATTTTCTGGGTGGAAGTATAAGTTCGGAAGACGCTAAAGCAATGGACGGAACATGGGAATTCGTAGCGGCTACGGTTGACGGTAAGAAGGTGGCTGCTAAGGATACGGGGACGCCTATGTCTTTTGTGTTCGAGAAGAACGGTAAGGCTATTTACACTCTTAACGGAGAGTCTGAGAAATATAAGTGGGAAAAAGACGGTAAAATAATCACTATATATGTTGAGGAAGACGGTAAAGAAAAAGGTCATACGGCGGTTCTGTCCGATAACTATTTCACACTTCAGTGGAACGTCAACGGTAAGGCAATGGAGCTGATTTTCGCTAAGCAAGGAACTGATGCTGCAGATCCTAAGAAATATGTGCCTGAAAATACCATCGCGTCATCTCAGACAACACCGCAAACAACTGATGGTTCTTCACAGATAAAGAAAAATACTAACTCGAAAAGTAATACGCAGAATTCCGGTTCTTCCCGGGATAATTGCATAGGCACATGGAAAGCGACAAGCGGAACGGCTGCGGGACAAGAGGTAACGAATCCTGATTTCTTGGCGACATTTGTGCTATCCGGTGATGGCACGGCAAGCCAAACAAGATACCATAAAACAACTTCGGGAATCTGGCAGTATGAGGGTGGCGAGGTTACAATTATTATTTACGATGCAGAGGGGTCGTCATATAAAGGAACAGTATCCGGCAATCAAATGAGGCTGTCAGGTGATGATGGACAATATGATATAACGATGGTTTTGTCGAAGCAATAATTATTTGCAGAAATATTGACAAACGAACCATACTATAGTTCTTCACAGAACTCATTAAAGGATTTAACAAGCAAATGGTGCTTAAGCCCGATATTTACGCCTGTCTCATTATGCGTAAGATATACGGCGTCTTTTGTAATAACGATATTGATGCCGTTATATTCGTATGTCTTACTGTCGTTGTCTTCAGGTATGCTATCCGGATGCTCCACAAGGGGTACTGCATTTTCCTTCATCTTGTCATAACTATCACATAGCATAGAGATTTCGTTTGTATCGGTGAGGTAGTGATATATACTGTTTTCCTCGGTACCCTTGATTTGTAAGCCGGTAATAGCATGACCCTTTGGATTAATAAATAATGAGTGTGAGAAAATGTTGCTAAGCCGTGCGTGTTCAAAGTAGTACGGCTCCACCTTTCCCGTTTGATATAGGGGAAGCCAGGCTATAATTGCATTAGTCAGCTCCGGAGTAGATCTTTTGAGATTGTGAATAATAATAATTTTCACACCCTTTTGAATAAGAAGCAGCATTGAATTCTGCCATTTTGTGAAAAACTGCGGGTCTTCCGTCATCCATTCCATAGAGTTGTCTGAGTAGAGGCAGAGATAGCGCGGCTTTTTCTCCAGCGCTGTAGCGAAGAATTGCTCAACGGCCTGTCTCAGACCTTCATTTCCAATATAAGACATGGGGGCATCTTCTTGTTTTGTCGGAAGAATAAATTTCTTCGACCTTCTGAGCTTTTTTTGCTTAGTGGTCGCAGTGACAGTAAATGTCTCAAGAATGCTTTTTGTGTTACTATCTCTTGGAATAACGATGGGCGCGTTGTAATCGGTAAACCATTCTTGGAACGAATCTCTGTTAAGGTTGTCTTTTTTTATTCCGCTTGATTTGCTGATAAATGAATAATCTTCGGCGGACTCAACTCTATCCCATAGTTCATTTGCCAGTTTGAGAGAGAAGCTCGACGCGGGATTAACATCCCTGCCACCGTTCCTGTATCGGCTGATGACTGCAGGGTCACAATTAAGCTTCTCTGTTATCTCTGCATTGGAAATGTTAAATCTGTCAAGAAGAACATTTATCTTGTAAATGTATGTCACGGTATCCCCGTGTTTATCAATTACATATTTTGTAGGCATATCTTCATACAGCCAATCGGTTATCCCCGTTTTAAAGTCATCGGATGAAAGAGCTATATCAACGCCTGTAATCTCGCTTATCGTATTAAGTTTATCGTTGTCTTTTGCATAACGGTAAATGCCGTCAATTAGTTTTACGACAGATGCACTGTGCTTGTTGGGGATTCGCTTGCCGGAAGAAATGTGACTTATGGATGTCCTGTCAATATCGGCATATTCAGAGATAGCTAGTTTGGTAGCATCAATTTCTTTTATCAGTTCGTTAATTCTATCATTTAACATGACTATACGCCTCCGATCTTTAATGCTATTAGTGTATCATTTCGGATGAGAATTGTCTATTTTACGAAAAGGATATTTGCTTGCGTGACATAAAAACTCATAATTGAGATTTTTGTCAACGTATTGATTTCCGATAAGATGATGTGATAAAATTTTATTATATATTATCAGATTTGGGATTCAAAAGTGTGAGACCAGCGAAAGGGGAAAACCTATGAAAAGAAGTAAAACGATTGTTGCAGTAACAATGATAATGATGCTATCCCTCTTGATAACGGGATGCGGGTGCTCATTATTCGGCAAGAAGGTAAGCAAAGAAGATGCCGCCATTATGGTAGGTATGTGGGACTTGTCTAATGTAACTATTGATGGCAAGCAAACTACTGCGAAAGAACTCGGTATTTCGATGTCATTTGAATTCTATGATGATGGCACAACGAAGTATACATATAATGGTAAGTCAGAAGTCTATGATTGGAAGAAGAAGGCAGACGCCATAATAATATATGTGCCCGACAAGACCGATTCGTCGAAGAAGGAGGAACGTACGGCCATAGTTAACGGCGATTCAATGAAGCTTGATTGGGAGATTGACGGTAAGCCGGTTGAAATGGGCTTCGATAAGACAAGCAGCACTGTATCAAACGATAAGAAATCCGATAAACCAACCGCCGGTAAGAATACTGACCCTACTGCTAATCAAAATACCACTAATACTACAAATAACACTAATACTACAAATAACACGACACAGAATAAAGACAGTGCCGACAGAGCTCTGCTTATCGGTACGTGGAACGTAATAAGCTACTCAACGGGCGGAGAAACATATTCGGGAGATGATGTCTACGGATTATTCGAATTTAAAGAGGACGGAACTGTAATAATGCATGGACAGGAAGACTTTTCCGGTATTTGGGAACTTTCTAATGGTAATGTGTCATTGGTAATTAATTATCCAAACGGAACAATGACACTTTCAGGAACGTTGGAAGGCACTATACTGACGATAGATGGAACAGACTCGTACGATGGCTCGTCGGGAACTATTATAATGTCTAAGCAATAATAAAGTAAGATAGTGTGACAGGAGGATAGTACGATATGAAATGTCCAAATTGTGGAAAAGAATCACAGAATGGAGTCTCATACTGCAGCGAGTGCGGTTTCAGATTTGAGAACCAACAGTCATATGGCAATCAGCAGCCTAACGGTGGGCAACAACCATATGGTAATCAGCAACCCTATGGCAATCAGCAGCCCAACGCTAATCAAGGACCATATGGTAATCAGCAGCCTTATGGTAATCAAGGACCCTATAATCCGCAGGGGAATATGCCACCGAAGAAGTCTAAGGGTTGGATTATTGCGCTCATAATTATAGGCGCGGTAATATTTCTTGCCCTTACAGGAGTTCTTGTGTTCTTTTTGGTGAGAGGTTTTGGTAAAAATGATGATGCGAAGACTAATACTGCCATATCCTCCGAGAACCAGACGTCATTTATACAGGCTAATAATCTGACTGTATCGCCTGCCAATCAGCAGTACAATAGTAAAGCATATACTTATGCGCTGGACGATGAAGGCAGACAGATAATTAATGAAGGGTTAATAATTGATCAGAAGGATGCAACATTTAAGCTATATAACTATACCGAGACGATAAATAGTGACTCAAAGACCAGGACTATATCATTCAAATACGATATGACCATTCCGGCGGAAGTGACGGAAGACGTCGCAATTCTCGGAGGCTCCATGAGACTTAAGCTTAATGCTATTTATTACACACCGAATGTGTTCGACGGTAATACAGGTGACGAGTACGATAGTGAGGAGCATGGAGTAGGTGACGCAAGCACTACTTCAAAAAATAATACGGTTCTCTGGAATGGTACGACATATAATGTGGCTGTAAGTAAGAACATGATTTCCGGAGGCTGGGATCCTTCACAGAAAGAAACGCTTCAGGATGGCACGCTTGTATTTACGACTGCGTATAGGCAGACAGGACAATATACGATAACTGTGCCGATTGATTATTATGGTCCTATGATAGCGCTTAATAAAATAGGTGTGGATCAATCACTTTATAACGCGTATGTCAGCAATAAAGAGGCTAACGACGCAGACAGACCAACCAAGAAATTCTATGAGACTGCTTACAAGAATTATCAACCGACAGATTACTACATTATGAAAATAAGCGATGTGCCTAAGTAAAAACCCTATCTATGCCAAAAGCGAAGACTTTGATTTTGAGGAGAATTTCATAAGAAGTCATTGTGCCAATGCGAAAGCAACGATGGTTATGGCTGGGGATAAGACTAAGGATAAAAAGGATTGAAAGCTGTATAGGGTGGAATAAATGTTAGAACAATTATCGGATGGTACGTTAACGTGGACAATGAATTATGATGATGAGGAGTACATGCATCGTAACAGGTATTATGTCAATCAAAATACAATAGAGTATTATAATGCTCTTTTTAAGATTGACCAATCAAATTATCCCAATATGCCAAGATTTGTGGAAGAGGGGATTAATGCGATGTCGTTGTTTTCGAATGACCAGACTGTTATTGACCAAGCATCTGCAGTTGATAGGGGTACATGTAATAACGAAGGACTTGAACGAAAATGGGGGCTTACTCCTAAGAGTATTAAGACAATAGAACCCAGAAAGGAAGAATGCAGGATATATCTAAAAGAATTCTGGGGAACCGGTTGTCTTGAGACAAAGCCTGAGAATTTCGATACAATTCTGAATTTTGTTCTAAGAGTATGTCCGAAAGCTTCTTTCGGGAAGATTGTAAAATAATAATTAACAGGTCACATCACGGGTTTTATGAGCCTCGTATGCCACGGGGCGGTCCTTCTTCCAACTGTTGAGAGAGAGTAGACTACGACGAGGCAATAGAATTAATTGCGTTTTAGGGAACTTTCTGATATTATCTTGTTAGAAAAGTTCCCTAAAGGAGACAATATAAATGGACGGTAATTTTAATGTGATTCAACAGCTACTACAAGAAAGAGCTGATTATCAGGCTCGTTTGAATTTAATTCCCTACGATGGTTCCCCGGAAGTGAAGGAAAATAGTAGTGGAAGATATTTATATATTCGAAAAAGAGTGAATGGCAGATTGACATCCACTTACGTTGATGTGTATTCAAATGAGTTATACCAGATGCTTTTAAGAAGCACAAAGGAAGCTAGAAGCTTAAAAAAGCAAATCCGCAGAGTTGATAAAGAACTTGCAGCTAATGGTTATACTCAGAGTAAACTATCATCTGAAGTGATTCGAAATCTTGATTTCGCTAGAGCAAATATGAAGGCTAATATCAACGATCAGGCGGTTTTAGAAGGAGTTGCCACGACATTTCCACAGACTGAGGAAATAATCGAAAATGGAACGGTTAATGGTATGACTGCCGATGATGTGCAGAAGATACTCAATTTAAAGCACGCATGGGAATTCATTCTCGATAATGATGTTATACAGGCCGATAGTAATTATTATTTATTGTGTCATATTGCAAAGCTTGTTAATGAAGGATTTTTCCATGATGGAGGTAGAATACGCGGGGTTCCGGTTTCAATCGGAGGCACGAAGTATGTCCCACCATTGCCTATAGAATCTCAGGTGATAGAAAGCATTAATGATATTTTAAAAAACGACAAGGACAAAGTAGATATTGCTATTGAATTATGTATGTATTGTATGAGAACACAGGTGTTCTTAGATGGCAATAAACGCGCTTCTGTAATTTTTGTAAATCATTTCATGATTAGTCATGGTCTTGGATTAATAGTGATTCCAGATAATCATGTTCCGGAGTTCAAAAAGAAACTTGTTCATTATTATGAAAGTGCAGATATTGCAGATATAAGTGAATTCCTAAAAACAAACTGTTGGAAAAAGATGTAGATTTTGTTTTTGCTGAAACTGTTTATTTGATTACTGTATATGGGAAAAGGGACAAGGACAACCTTTCAAAAGAAGAGAAAAATGAGATTAAAAAACTAATTGAGATTCTTAAAGGAAGCCTTGGAGGTGATTTGGATGGATAATAAAAATGTATATAACAGCATAGTGACAGGTCTCAATGAGGCAATTGAGGATGCAAATAGTAATCAGCCGATACTAAAAAGACACAAGGTTATTGTTGAACCAGTTAAAGTATATGAAGCTGACGAAGTAAAAAAGATTAGAAATTCTACTGGTATGTCACAAAAAACTTTTGCAAGTTATGTTGGGGTATCTGATAAGACTGTAGAGGCATGGGAAGCTGGTACAAATCATCCATCTGGTGCAGCAAGCCGTATCCTAAATATGATGGAAATAGACAAAGACTTAATTAAGCGTTTCCCATTTGTAACTAATGTAATAGCAAAGTAAATAGTTGGAAGAGGTAGATAGATATAAGGAGTAATAGCAA
>Ga0256404_1004360_pt1 | contig 26933 bp, 24 predicted proteins | sample RumenRJG_01DNA_FD_185990 | JGI IMG/M metagenome (GOLD analysis project Ga0256404, IMG submission 185990) | Bovine rumen microbial communities from Lethbridge, Alberta, Canada - RJG_01 | ecosystem: Host-associated > Mammals > Digestive system > Stomach > Rumen | place: Canada: Alberta | collected...
TGCCGATGCCCTCAAAAATTCTTTGAACACGTACAAAGGTACGAAAAATCCAGCAAATGGGCAATACATTATATGTTAATTTAGGGGTGGTGAGGAGTTAAAAGATGTGTATAAAGAGTAGTCCCTTCAAGGGGAGGGGCAGGGGTGGGGTCTGTAATATCAAATCTTACCAAGTTATTTTTTGTGTGTGGCTCTCTTATCTCTCCTTCACAAGATGCTTCCTGCCGTTGCAAATATAGAATCCTTTCTTAGGCTGGCTGAAAGCCTGGCCGGTGAGAGAATAACACTGCGAGCTGGAGCGAGAAGCTGCAATATCGCGGATGTTGCTACCGCCCTCGCCCCATGTAATATAAAACGTATCGGTCTGCTGTCCCCCGACAAATACCCTGATGGTCGTGATGAGACCGTTACCATCCATATCATATTCGAAACGGCTGGTCACTGAACTCTTGTCCTCGCCTGTTATCGTCTGCTCCGTCATCAGATTTTCTGAGTGAGAGCCTGCCCAAAAGAAAGCCCCCAAGGTCATGCCCACCAACGACATCGGGTATGTCGATACGACGCCTCCAAACAAATGGCCCAGCACCTGGCTGTTTGTTGACTGACTGCCAAACGTATTGGATGTCTTCAGGGTAACCTTTCCGCCCTCTTCAAGTTCGTATCCAGTAAGGTTGCCGCCCGTCCATGTATAGTAGCCATAGTCAGTCACCGATTCCCCTTCGTAATAGTTGGTTGTTGCATCCTTCTTCATCCTGCCATTGCTGTCATATTCCAAAGTACCATCCACCTTGATTAGGCCTCCCATGCCATTTTGCTGCTCTTGATGCATGCTTACGAGCAGGACGTTACTAATCTGGTATCTGAAGCTGGACGTTCCTACGGCCGAACCGTTAAAATATTGCACCGACTCACCCTCAATGGTATTACCATTATAAGTATAAGTATCGTCCCACGCAATATCCATGGCAAAACCATCCATACCGTTAGCCGAGCAGTGGGTTGAGACCAGCCGTCCCTGGTCATCGAAGGTCATAATGTACTCCTCGGTGAAATTTTGGCCATCATAGACATATTCATGCTTCATCGATTTCACCTCTTGTGCCATCATGCTGCAACACCCGAAGATGAGAGCAGAAAGTAAAAAGTAAAGTTTCTTTTCCATACGTTTTTTGTTAAAGTAATTCATTCCAAGTGAAAATTAAACTTTTTCTTTGAAAGTACAAAGAAATTGAAAAAAAACATGTACTTTTGTAGGCAGTTTTTTGTACAACAATCCTCGAAACACTGCTAACTGCATTCCTTATATATATAGGGATGGCATAGAAACCTAAAGCTAATAATAAAACATGAGATTCAAAATCACACTACAATTACAGCCGGAAGTGATGGGCCGCGAGATGCCCATCAACTATCAGTATCCCCTACAGGCCGCCATCTACCACACGCTGGCACAGAGCGACCTTGAGTTTTCCACCTGGCTTCACGAAAACGGCTACCAACTGGAAGGCAAGCGATTCAAGCTGTTCACGTTCTCTAACCTAATCGTACCGCAATTTGGAATTAACAAGCAGCGCGAGCGGCTCATCGTGAAGTCCGACCTCGTCACGCTATACATCAGCTTTCTGCCAGAGCGCAGCACCCAGCAGTTCATCCAAGGACTGTTTCAGCAACAGATTATCCAAGTGGCCGACTATCTCTCCGGTGTGCAGTTCGTGGTGCGCGAGATACAGGTGATGCCGCCACTTGACTACCATCCCGACATGACCTTCAAGACCCTTTCGCCCGTCTGCATCTCCCTGCGCAACGAGCAGGGCCATATGGACTATCTCACCCCCTCCGACCCTCGCTACGAGCTGGGCATTCTCACTGGCCTACTTGCCCGCTATGATGCCATTCACGGCCAGCCCTTCAGCGGCACGCCCTACTGCCACCTCCAAGTGCTTGGCCAGCCTAAGTCCGCCCTTGTCCGCATCAAGGCAGGCACGCCTCAAGAGACCCGGGTGCGCGGCTACCGTTTCCATTTCAAGATTGACCTCCCCGAAGAACTCATGCAGATAGCCTACGAGAGCGGTCTTGGCGAGAAAGGCAGCATGGGGTTCGGGATGATTGAGGCAGTTCCGAAATAATTATTATCTATCGTTTGGGTAATAGAAGAAGTGATGCTTGGCAATTCGTATCTTCGTAATCCGCTCTTAGCGAATTTCGGTGCCAAGACCATGCCGTATCGCGGCCTTGGCTCTGGCATTCCTCGCATTCTTCGAGAGGACTGTCGCATGGAGATTTCGGACAGCAAGGCCGGCAATCAGTTTACTGCGACAGTGTGGCGTCCAGATGTCGTAGAAAACGTAAAAAACGTCGTGGAAAACAACCCTGATGTCGTAGAAAAATACATAGAAAACTTGGTGGTGGCAGAGAAAAGTGCATTGAAAAGTACACTGAAAAGTACACAGAAAGCCATTGTGGAAATCATCGAGAAAAATCCTCAGGTGACTATATCACAGGTAGCAGAACAATTGAAACTAAATATGCGTGGAATAGCCAAGCACTTCAAGAATCTTCAAGCCCAAGGAATAATTCGCCGCGTCGGCCCGGACAAAGGTGGACACTGGGAAATGGTGTCACCCTAAGAAAGCGGTATCGGTGAGAAGGGTAGCATGGGGGAGATTCTGAATAATTGAGGTGGAATCGGAATAAAGTTCTGCTATTGTTTGGAAGCATAATAAAAAATTTGTAAATTTGCAGCAAGAAAAAGTAAGACATGAAGAATATAGACATTTCCATCCTATCGCAAAAGCCTTGTTTAGACGTTAAGGCGCGGCTGACCATTCAGCCCTTGGCACCACTTTCAATGGTATCAGAACTTCCAGGCTCTTATTATAAGTCGCTAAAATATCCTTCAAAGAAGATGGTCTGCGGAATGTTTGAAAATATTCTCGGTTGGCATTTTAGCCCAACTTTGAGAACCTCCATTATCAAACAGGTAAAAGAACTAAAAGGAAGTGAGGAGAATTATGAGCCAGGTTCTACGTATAAACCCCTATTGATGGACTATTTTGAACTGGTAGGCATTCCACAAATCTTTTTTGATGAAATATGTTTCTATGATGATTTATGGGCAAGAAGCCTTACCACGAGGGACACCCCTTTACGGCATTATAAACAATGCAGACATGTAAATTATGCCGTGATTCACGAATGGGAAAGCAGGCTTGATGAAATAGAAAAGAATGAAGAAATGATGGCTGAAGAAAAAAAAGAGGCAAAAAAAGTAGTAAGCAATCAATATATAAACAAATTTCCTTTCTTTCATCCGGTTTTGCCGACCAAACGTGAATATATATCCATGAAGAATGGTTCATATGTATACGATGCTCTTTTTGACAAAAGAATGTACTTGGTATTAAAAGAAAAATTGGACAAGTACAATTTGGCTTATTTGGGAAATAGTGAAGGATGGGTAAACCTTGAATTAGAGTAATATGATGGAACATCCGTACATAAAATATGCCTTAGCACTCTTAATGAAAAAGTACAATCACCAGAGTGCAGAAAAGATTACTGTTGAGAATATCATTCAGGAATTGAACTATTGTCGCAGTAAGTTTAGCATGAAGTTTTGTGGTATCTTGGAAAACAAAGAGATTGTCTTATTTGAATACACAGACGAATGCCCCAATTATTCAAAAGGCAGATTAGAGAATAGTTCTAATATAATTCTAAGTCCACATGTAATCTCTTCTGATGCAAGTGGGTTATACAATGAGGTGGAAGCTGTAATTCATAAGATACATAAACAATCATCAAGAACGGAGGTTTTAAAGAAATCATTATTACCTACCGTAAAGAAGTATTTACAACTATCAGATAAAGGGAATATTTCCAGGCATGACACACACTTGACATACACGGAAATAGCTCTTGTAATGATTACGACACTTACACCAGAAAAACCATGCTCATCAAGAAGGGAAAAGAAGGGCAATGGGGCTGTTTTGGTCAACACTTGCTTAATCCCCGACATATCAATAGAGGCTACGATGGATTTCGTTTCTCTTTTCAACAGGCTTGAGATGCAGAAAACCGAGGGTATCCTGAATGGGAAGGTATATATAAAAGGAAAGAAAAAGGAAGCTGAGAGACCATCTGTCTTTTTCGGTAATTATCCGAATGCAGCGAAAAGTCCATATCTCCAATCACTTTCTGTATTAGGCTACATAGGAGAATTGGCTAAAGAGGGTGATTATTCTTCGAAAGCTCGCAAAGTACTTGAAGAACTTGAAGTGAATCCAGTTATGTTGGTAGTTCCCACTCCAGGTTCAGAGTCCTTTTCTATCATTCATTATAGTCATTATATAATTGAATTAGCTAAGGAGGGGGCTCTGCATGAGATTATTGACAGCTTATTTTACGCAAAATATTATAAGTACAAAGGGTTAAAGAGAACGGATACATCTCTTCTTTACAAAAAATACGGAATTGAAGCTGGGGAGAATGCGAAGAATGTAGAATTGGAGTACAACAAATTCGATTTTTACGCGAAAAACTTCTTGACACTTTTTAATCATTATACCTTCTGTGAGTTTCTATCATGTCGGATGGAATATCCTTCTGGAATTAAAAAAATACTAATATCATACTTTAAGAATATGGAGCAAATAAACAAAGAAATTATTGAATCAGCTGAAGCCTTTGGAGCATGGATAAATCGTAGTGCTTTTACTGCTGCTTTATCTGATGCGTATCCAGGAAAGTCATGGAGCAGATTAAAAGAAGAAACAAAAGATGACAAAGAGAAATGGAACGAAGTGAATAATAAAGTTACAGAAAAGAAATACAAGTTTTTAACGAATTTGGAGAGTTCTATTTTCTCTGCTGCCGATAACACAAGCATGATAGCGAACATCATGACCCAAGTTGGAAGATTATCAAATAGTGATGCGCCAGAAGATGTGAAACCTTTCATGGAAGCTGTTTTTACATCTTCTATAACCCTTCCTTCAGCTAAAAATCTTCTCATAGCTTTTTCTCGCGTCTATAGCAAAAGTGAAAGCTTATCAGAATCCAATAATCGCGTTGAAAAAGAATCAGTAGACAGTTCAAAACTATAAATTAAATCGTTATGAGTAATTCTGAAAAAACAAGCAAACAGCCTATTGTAGGCATTTTTGTCTCCCTTGTTGCTCCATTTGAAAATCATATTGCAAATGGTGGTGAAAAATTGTTAGGAAATGCCTCTTCGATAAAACGGCGGCCTGATGGGAAAGTTTATATATCTGGACAGATGCAAAGACACGTTTTCTTTTCTGCTCTGAAAAAATTAAACGACATTGAAAAAAAATCTTTCAATTCAAATAGTGAAGATGATCCATTTGATATAACACAAACCTTTGTTTCCAATGCTGATGGCATTACAAATGACATTGCCCATGACCTACGTGCAGATTTAGGAGGATACATGCATACAAGCGAAGGTGAAAACTCTGAAAGAAGAACCGGTGCACTTTCTGTAACTATTGCTGTGGCAAAGAATGAAAGTCAAGTTAAGAACGACCTGATAAATAGGGTGGCAATATATCCTGAAAGAGATCCAGCTTTGGCAACAAAGGAGTTTAGCCAGCATGATGAGATGATAATGAATTTCTATCTGGATTTGAACATTTTGGGTATTACAGAGAATCCAACATATAATGACGGCTGGAATGTTTCAATAGATTATATCGATCATATTCAAAATGATGTTGAACGCAAGCGACGAGCAAGATTGTTTCTTCAAGCGACGTCGTTAATGAATGATTACGCCAACCAATCACGAAATGCCGTATGTGGCGAGCCAGAAAAAGTTATTATTGTCTTTGATACCATTGGAAGCAGAAAAGCTTGTCGCTATTTCTCCACGGATAAAGAAGAAGTAAAATCCAATATAATTAAAGAATTAGACACACGTCAGGCAAAGTATTTCACAGGCGATGACACAACTACAGAATCTGTTTATGAAGCCTACAAGAAAGCAATAGCTTATCTAAATATTGGAGAAACAGAATTGTATAATCCAGCTTCTTCGGGTTTGGACAAACAATAAAATGCACAGAGAATGCAACAAGATATTGGCAAAACCTTCAGGCATAACTTATGAAGAACACTATCATAATGTTATGTCTGAAGGGGAAGCCTTGCTTCACGTAACACCTTCATCAGTAGATAAATACGAGAGGATTGTAGGGAAAGAATTGTACAAGCGTTTAGAGTTTGTATGCAGGTATCATGATGAGGGAAAAAAGGCGAACGAATGGCAAATTCCATGCCAAAAAGATTATAATTGTTTCAAAGGATGGTGTGAAATCAACCATTTACCTTGTTTGCCTATCCATTATACACAATATGAATCAACCGTCGGGCATAACAATACCGGCCTTAACATTCGCAAATGCGGGATAAGGCATGAAATGCACTCACTCCATATTATAACAGGGGATAATTATCCGATTATATCTGCCATTGTTGCTCATCATGGAAAACTTCGATACTCATTTGAAGGGGTTTGGAAGCAGAATCAGGTATATGAGATTATTGGTCAATTAAGGAGATTGTCAAATGATGCTTACGAATCTGATGATTCTAATAAGTTTGCAAAAATTCTAAAACTCCAATACGAGTATTCTGCGCTTCGTGGCCTCCTTCAATTTGCCGATCATCGTGCCAGTGCCAGAGAAGAAGGAGATTATGTTCCTGAACTTAAAACGTTCAGCTACAAATTTCCTCATCCAACCAAGAGACCAGTACAACAACTAATTGCAGACAACTGGAACAAAGATTTGCTACTACTGCGAGCACCAACTGGTGCTGGAAAAACAGATGCCTCTCTCTTGTGGGCACAACTACAAATAGAGCATCATAGGGCAGATCGTCTGGTAATAGCTATGCCTACGAGGTTCACTTCTAATGCCCTGTCTATTAGTGTGGCAGAAAGCCTGTCAGGCACAGGGATATATCATTCAAGTGCATGGTTTACCAAATTTCATCAAGATGTCAAAGATGGCATCATAAAACGAACCTATGCAAAAAAAGAGCATGAATTAGCCCGTCTTTTGGAAACGCCCGTCACGGTTTGTACCATTGACCATCTGCTTATGGCTTTGACACTGACAAGAGAAGATCATCACTTGATAACTTTCAATTTGGCCAACTCATGCCTTGTCATTGACGAGGCTGACTTCTATGACGAATTTACCCAAGCAAACATACTGGTGCTTCTAAAAGCATTGAAGGAATGGAAGGTACCAGTACTGCTCATGAGCGCTTCTTTACCAGAAGTGGTGCTCAAAGACTATCAACGTATAGGGTATAATGTCAACAAGATTCTCACAGACACATCAGATGAGGAACGTTGTCGCTTTGAGATAAAAGACATCAAAGATTATTCATGTGTAGATGACCTTGGAGAGCTATTGGAAAAGATGATGAAAGCGGGAAAAGGAATCATTTACGCAAATACCATTGACAAAGCTTTTGAATATGCGTCCTGGTTCCAGGAACGGCATTTCGATGATATAATAGTATATCATAGCAGATTTACAGAACCCGATAAGCAAGGAAAGGAAGCAATTCTGATAGAGGCATTAGGAAAGGATGCATGGAAAAATGGGAAAGCACACGGCATTGCCATATTGACTCAAATAGGAGAGATGAGCATTAACATCAGTGCAGACATGATGATTTCCGACTTATGCCCTATAGACAGACTGACACAAAGGGCTGGCAGACTATGCCGTTTTGATAATGGGCGTGTGGGAGAACTATATGTCGTCCGACCATACCAAAACGGCAGTTTATATCCAGCCCCATACGGCACTCCGACAGCTAAAGGAGAAACAGGATGGACAGCATGTGAAGCCTTTGAATTGACAGACAAATTATTGGAAAAGAAAAGTTATAATTCTAAAGAGCTATTAGGATTACTAAATAGAATTTACAATGAGGATGTTTCTTTTTCCATAAAGGCGCGGGAGAATGCCAAACATTTGGAAGAATACTTCATGCTTAATTGGCTTATCGGCTCAAAGGAAATGACAAAAGAAGATGACACATCTAACCAGTTTTGGAAAAGCAGGGACATCCCTGCACAGGAAACTGTTTTTGTAAGTAAACCTCAATCAACCTATTTCAAAAACTGGCATGATTTCCAAGAGTACAAAGTATCGATGTCTATTGAGATTCCTTTATATCTGATACAAAAAGCCTTGAAACAGCATATCATAGATGTTGTTAATGTGTCAATAGGAACAGAAGAGGAACAGAAAGAAACTATATACGTAATACGTAAAGGTTTTTATACTACATTCCTTGGATTTACGCTAAACGTTAGTAACGACTCAGTCTTTTTATAACTATGTCCGACCAACCCTCAAATATCATCATCTACAACACCGCTGACGGTAAAGCTTCGGTGGCACTGTATGCCCGTGACGGCAAGATATGGTTGAACCAGCAACAGATGGCACAACTTTTTGCCACCTCGAAGCAAGCAGTAAGCCATCATATTGTTAACATACTCAAAGAGAAGGAGTTGCTTAAAACGGCAGTTGTCAAACAATATTTGACGACTGCCGCCGACGGGAAGAACTACAACGTGGTGTTCTACTCCTTGGAGATGATTCTGGCCGTGGGCTTCCGGGTGCGTGGCGTAAGGGGGACGCAATTCCGCCAGTGGGCCAACCAGCATCTGTCAGAATATCTGGTAAAGGGATTTACAATGGACGATGAACGCCTGAAGAACCCTGACGGGCGGCCAGACTACTTCGACGAGCTGCTGGAGCGCATCCGCGACATCCGTGCATCGGAGAAACGGTTCTACCAAAAACTGCGTGACCTTTTCAAATTAAGCAGCGACTATGAGGCACGGGAGAAAGCCACGCAGATGTTCTTTGCCGAGACGCAGAACAAGCTTCTCTTCGCCGTCACCCATAACACGGCTGCTGAAATCATCGTGTCAAGGGCGAATGCAGAGTTGCCAAACATGGGGCTGACAACGTGGAAGGGTAGCATCGTACGCAAAGGCGACATCGTTATAGCAAAGAACTATCTACAGGCAGAGGAGATAGACAAGCTGAACCGCATCGTGAACCTCTTCTTAGAATCGGCAGAACTGAGAGTGAAAGAACGGAAAGACCTCACGCTCGACTTCTGGCGGGAAAATATCAATGGTCTGCTGGCTTTCCAAGGACTGGATGTGTTACAGGGCAGCGGGCATGTGTCAAATCTGGAAATGGAAGAGTACGCCCGGCTCGTCTATGCCCAGTTTGACTCACGTCGGAAAAACTATGAGGCACAGCTGGCAGACGAAGAAGACATGAAGCTGCTTGATGATATAGAAAAAGAAATAAAGAAGAACTCACCATCATGACAACTCCAACAGGCACACACTTCAACTACTACCACATCTGCCGTCGCAAGCTGTGGCTCTTTGCCAATGGCATCAACATGGAGCATGTGAGCGACATGGTCTATGACGGAAAGCTCATCCATGAGGGCAGCTACCCGCAGCGGCCAGAACGCTATGAAGAGATCGCCGTAGAGGGTATCAAGGTGGACTACTTCGATGCCAACCGACGGGTCATCCATGAGATAAAACGATCAGATAAGGTGGAGAAAGCGCATGAATGGCAGGTGAAATACTACATCTACGTGTTCGAGCGCAACGGCATTGAGGGATGCACGGGACTGTTAGAGTACCCCACTATGCGGCAGACCTTGCCCGTTGTGCTTACAGATGACGACCGTGAGGAGATACGACGTATGGAACAGGAAATCGTCAGCATCATTGAGTCCGACACCTGCCCTCCATTAGTGAAGAAGCGACTCTGCAAGTCGTGCAGCTACTACGACTTTTGTTACACCAAAGAACCAGAAGAAGAATGAAAAAGACTTTTTACCTGTTTAACCCCGGTCAGATGGAGCGCAAGGACAATACCTTGAAGTTTACGCCCTACGCCATCGATGAAGACGGTACGGAACATCCGGGCCAGCCTCGTTATCTGCCCGTAGAGGACATCAACGAGTTCTACTGCTTCGGCTCTCTGAAGGCCAACAGTTCGCTGTTCAACTTTCTTGGCCAGAAAGACATCTGCATGCACTTCTTCGACTACTACGAGAACTACACGGGGTCGTTCATGCCGCGTGACTCGCTGCTATCTGGCAGGATGTTACTTGCTCAGACGGCTGCCTACCAGAACAAGAAAAAGCGTGTGGCCATCGCACAGAAGTTCATTGACGGTGCAGCATATAACATGGTACGCAACCTAATGTACTACAACCGACGGGGAAAAGATTTGGAGGAGGTTATCAACAGTATCACCACGCTGGCCATGAAGATTCCCGATACCACGGACATCGACGAGCTGATGGGCGTGGAAGGGCAGATACGGCGCATTTACTACGAGGCTTTCAATCTTATCGTGAATGACTTCGAGATGGGGGAGCGTACCAAGCAGCCACCACAGAACGAGGTGAATGCCCTCATCTCTTTCGGCAACATGATGTGCTACACACAGTGTCTGCGGGCCATCCACCAGACGCAGCTGAATCCTACCATCAGCTATCTGCACACTCCTGGTGAGCGTCGCTATTCGCTTTGCCTTGATGTGTCGGAGATTTTCAAGCCCATCATCATCGACCGTGTCATCTTCCGTGTACTCAACCGTAGAGAGATACAGGAGAAGCATTTTGACAAGAAGTTGAATCGTTGTCTGTTGAACGAAACCGGCAAGAAGGTGTTCGTAAAAGCCATTGAGGACAAGTTTGAAGAGACCTTCCAGCACAAATCGTTAGGCAGGAAGGTGAGCTTCCGTCATCTCATCAAGCTGGAGTGCTACAAACTGGCCAAGCACCTGCTTGGCATGGAAGAGTATAAACCGTTTAAAACCTATTACTAAGCGTATGTATGTGATTCTGGTATATGACTTTGGAGAGAAGCGGGTGGGGAAGATGCTGAAGCTCTGCCGTAAGTATCTGCACTGGATTCAGAACTCGGTATTTGAAGGGGAAATATCTGAGGTAAAGCTGAAAGAACTCCTACAGAAGGCTAACGCTTTCATGAATAAGACGGAGGACAGCATCATCCTCTTCAAACATCCGTCTGTGGTGTATATGGACAAGGAGATTGTCGGTCAGGCACGAGGCTCAACGGACATTTTCCTATGACTTTGCAGATGTCGATGTCCGTTATTGCGAGGTCTAATGTCGATAGTGAGAACGCAAGCTCTTTGCAACATCCTGTGTTACAGTGAAATGTAAAAATGTCGATAATCCGGCAAAAAAACATCTTCTGACATCGACATCAATTTGAGCTTTTTTTGCTACCTTTGCACCCTGTATTTACTTTATTTCCCGCCTTTTTTGCGCAGGAATAGAATCGTACTTATGTAGAATTGAAATTTGAACATTGAATATTGAACATTGAAAATTAACGAATAGAATCGTACTTATGTAGAATTGAAATTGGTCAGGCCGCTCTCGGCATAGACGGACCAGAGCCAATAGAATCGTACTTATGTAGAATTGAAATTGGATCCTTTCGACCTTTATACGTCACTCCCCGCAATAGAATCGTACTTATGTAGAATTGAAATCTGAGAATGGACGCGCACAGCGTAAGTCCATCCCAAAATAGAATCGTACTTATGTAGAATTGAAATGTTCTACACCTGGAATGGGTGTATCGTCGTAGATGAAATAGAATCGTACTTATGTAGAATTGAAATTTGCAAATGGCGTGTAGGGTAGGTTGCAACATAAGAATAGAATCGTACTTATGTAGAATTGAAATACCAACTTTGGGTAAGAACATTCGTGAACCCAGAGAATAGAATCGTACTTATGTAGAATTGAAATCTTTTGTACGCGCGAAGGCCGTATCAATTAAGAACAATAGAATCGTACTTATGTAGAATTGAAATGGTGGTGAGGGTGGCGGGCTGCTGTTCGTCTGTGAAATAGAATCGTACTTATGTAGAATTGAAATCGATGCGCTGCATGAGACACGAGAGCGTCGTGGTAATAGAATCGTACTTATGTAGAATTGAAATTATAGTGCATCCTTTAGAGATTCAGCTGCACATGCTCAATAGAATCGTACTTATGTAGAATTGAAATTACGGTCGCTCTTCGACCTCCCAACCATCTGCCCGAAAAATAGAATCGTACTTATGTAGAATTGAAATTGGAATCTTGTCGAGGGTGTTTGTAACCGACGAGCAATAGAATCGTACTTATGTAGAATTGAAATGCCACAGCTGCTTGTCGAAGTCGCCGTATCGAGTCGCAATAGAATCGTACTTATGTAGAATTGAAATCCTCCATCCGTGCCGTCACGTCCGCGAAGTTGAACGCAATAGAATCGTACTTATGTAGAATTGAAATTCTTATCTGCAATATCCTTCTGCAATATTCCCCGAATAGAATCGTACTTATGTAGAATTGAAATACGGTCTTGCCTTGCCTCGGCTCGCTGGCGTACTATAATAGAATCGTACTTATGTAGAATTGAAATTTGTCTCACCAGTTCGCGCATATCATCGAAGGTGATAATAGAATCGTACTTATGTAGAATTGAAATTACAGACGAAACAGTGGTAGGTGTTGCCTCCGTTCTTCAATAGAATCGTACTTATGTAGAATTGAAATCTGCTGATTCCTCGCTGTGTCGTCACCTGGCAGTGGAATAGAATCGTACTTATGTAGAATTGAAATATGAATACACCGTGGACGACGAGCCTCTGCAATCAATAGAATCGTACTTATGTAGAATTGAAATTTTCTAAGAAAGACAGAACGAAATATTTAAGAGCGAATAGAATCGTACTTATGTAGAATTGAAATGCAACTGCTGAAACTATCGAAAGAAGCTTTGGTTGAATAGAATCGTACTTATGTAGAATTGAAATTGAGCAAGGAGGCGAAGGAGATAGAGAAGATGAATGAATAGAATCGTACTTATGTAGAATTGAAATATCTTCATAGAAGTCCACAGACTGTTACTGGCTTAATAGAATCGTACTTATGTAGAATTGAAATAGTGGTGTTGCTGATGCCGACTGAAGTGGTTTCTCCATCAATAGAATCGTACTTATGTAGAATTGAAATTTTCATTGGGAGAGGATAAGTCGATGATTACAACGAATAGAATCGTACTTATGTAGAATTGAAATTATAAGACTCAATCACGCTCTCTTCGTCGAAGTCGAATAGAATCGTACTTATGTAGAATTGAAATACTGAAGTGTTGTCCTTCCGTAGGGGGGACAACCAATAGAATCGTACTTATGTAGAATTGAAATTATTCTGATAAATAGGATAACGTCGCTCGCCGTAAATAGAATCGTACTTATGTAGAATTGAAATTATCTGTGGGGAATATTCTGTACCGTCTGGAAGTGTAATAGAATCGTACTTATGTAGAATTGAAATCACCCCCACCCGCCTTTTTCATCGTCGGCAAAGGAAATAGAATCGTACTTATGTAGAATTGAAATGTTATTGGCGGGGTTGATTCGAATGTTTAAAGGAAATAGAATCGTACTTATGTAGAATTGAAATCCATCTGAAACAGATTTTCTCCATGTAACACCCGACCAATAGAATCGTACTTATGTAGAATTGAAATTATTCTGATAAATAGGATAACGTCGCTCGCCGTAAATAGAATCGTACTTATGTAGAATTGAAATTGAGGTGGCAAACTTACGCTCAACAGGGTCCGTAAATAGAATCGTACTTATGTAGAATTGAAATGAAGACACCAGACTCAGAAAGAACACCCTCACGAATAGAATCGTACTTATGTAGAATTGAAATGTCCGGCAGACTGAGGGGTTGCATACTCTGGCATAATAGAATCGTACTTATGTAGAATTGAAATGTCGCCGGAAAAGGAATGGAAGTGGCGTAAAAACAATAGAATCGTACTTATGTAGAATTGAAATACGATTACGAGGCGTGGAATATAGAGTGTCATCCGAATAGAATCGTACTTATGTAGAATTGAAATATCGACGGAAAGCCGCTTCTGGCAGGCGAAAGCACAATAGAATCGTACTTATGTAGAATTGAAATCGGAAACGGCCACGGCAGACCACACCCGATACCCAAATAGAATCGTACTTATGTAGAATTGAAATAAGATTTTCGTGTAGTATTATTTCCTTCATTCTTAATAGAATCGTACTTATGTAGAATTGAAATGTTTACTCAGGAAGAAAACGAGGCGCATGTAGTTCTCAATAGAATCGTACTTATGTAGAATTGAAATCTACCTGTTGGCATGTTCATCGGTTGCATGATGAAATAGAATCGTACTTATGTAGAATTGAAATTTGACGCTGAATGTTATTGATGGCCCGTTTTGACTCAATAGAATCGTACTTATGTAGAATTGAAATAGGACTACCTGCCCACCGACTGCCTCAGTCACTGCATAATAGAATCGTACTTATGTAGAATTGAAATACAAGCCCGACCTGGCACAGGAATGGATAGAGAAAAATAGAATCGTACTTATGTAGAATTGAAATGTAATAGACAAAGTGGCTTTCTGAGGCTCTGTGAATAATAGAATCGTACTTATGTAGAATTGAAATTTGTCAACCTTCAACAGGTCTTTCAGACCCTCGAAATAGAATCGTACTTATGTAGAATTGAAATTTGAACAGTGCCGTCCAGCCGTGCATCTGTCTGCGGAATAGAATCGTACTTATGTAGAATTGAAATTTCGCTTGTGGATATGCGCTTGCAGACATGCGCTTAATAGAATCGTACTTATGTAGAATTGAAATCTGACAAAGGAACGGGCTACGAGATTGCATAGCCAATAGAATCGTACTTATGTAGAATTGAAATCTGACGAGAGTCGTAAGTATTGCCGGAATCGCTCAATAGAATCGTACTTATGTAGAATTGAAATCGGTGAAGGAAACGACCTGATTTAAGTCCCCTCGAATAGAATCGTACTTATGTAGAATTGAAATGGTCGTTGGCCGACCCGTTGCAGTTCGGCACGATACTAATAGAATCGTACTTATGTAGAATTGAAATTGGCCTTGGTTGGGTCTGACTGGGTCTTGGTTGGGAATAGAATCGTACTTATGTAGAATTGAAATTTCCTCGGTACTTCGTCCGGCTCAGTCGGCGATAAATAGAATCGTACTTATGTAGAATTGAAATCTGCAAACAAGGACGAAGAATAGAATGCAACTTCGAATAGAATCGTACTTATGTAGAATTGAAATAAACAAAACGTAGGCGGAAGGCCCGGAAAAAATGCGCAATAGAATCGTACTTATGTAGAATTGAAATACGGTTCGACTCAAGCAATGATATCTGGCAATTACAATAGAATCGTACTTATGTAGAATTGAAATTTCGGTGTTGATAACGTGCTATCTCCGAAAACGGGAATAGAATCGTACTTATGTAGAATTGAAATGCCGTAATACGTGCGGCCCGTGTCGCCAATACTTCAATAGAATCGTACTTATGTAGAATTGAAATCTCAAACCGACGTGCCGACATCCTCACCTTGTTCAATAGAATCGTACTTATGTAGAATTGAAATGTGATTTCAATCGTTGCCGTATAGCCCGCCTGCGGAATAGAATCGTACTTATGTACCCTACAAATTTCATACTCACTATAAGGCAAACAACTTTGGCTTCAGAAAAAACCAGTTGTACTCTCAAACCCGTCTGAGGTGATAATATCGGCCAAATGATACCGATGTTGTAAATCATTGTCAAGATATAGATAAATAAGAAAAAGGTGTGCCCCCCGCCCCCTTATGCCCTATCCGACTGATATGCAAATGGTTGCGGGGGGCACATCATATAAAAAAGTATGCCCCCAGTGTGCCCCCCAATTCATACTAAAAACATATTGTTTCACCGCGTCAGGAATACTGTTTCGCGTTGTCAAAGAGTATTCCTTTGCCTGCCAAAGAGTATTTCTTTGCCTGCCAGACAGCCCCCTGTTGCAAGGTCAAACAGCCCCTGTCAGAGCACCAAACAGCCCCTGTCAGAGCACCAAACAGCCCCTGTCAGCACATCTGACAGGGGCTGTTTGCGTGAAGTTCCGACATCCATCACCAATAAAAGAAGGATGTACGCTCGCTATCTTACGGCTTTCTTGACACATCGGCTACCGTCGGGCATGGTCTTGACGACGATGAGGAGTCTCTTCGTTGTGGCTGCTGAGGGAAAAGCGGACAGTCGGCGTCCCTGCAGGTCATAAGTGTAAGTTGGGATGTAGGACGGTGATGGATGCTGATAGGACGTGGGATGGTCGATGGCATCAACTCCCGGATCTGTTTCAGCGGGACGCTCATAGGGTCCGATGTCGCGGGCACTGCCGGTAATGGTGCGCCTCAAGAACGGGAAGTCGGTGAGGAGCGTTTCGGGGATGTCGTACTGCGCGCTGCCGGCATCGACCATCTTGCTGTCGGAAGCCAGCCGTCCGAACTTACGTGGCAGTCCACCATAGATGTCGCGGGGCTTTAGGGCCTCCTCCTCGTCGAGCGAGAGGAAGTCGTCGCGTCCTATGCCGGTCACCAGGTGGCTCGACCAGCCGTTCTTCGACATGGGCGTTGCAATGGCGTTATAGTCGTCGCTGCCCACGCATATCTCCTGTCGGCCCAGGCAGATGTTGTTGTAGAACTTCGTGTTGGCATCCGAGCCGCCACTCTCGAACATGTAGTCGTAGCTGTTGTCGAAGGCCAGACAGCCAATGAGTACGTGGCCGCCTTTGTGGCTGTTGCAGTCGAAGCCTTTCACCGAGCTGCTGTTGTTACAGTTGAAGACGATGCAGTTGTAGGCATAGTGGATGCCTCGCGACGAGCCGCCGGTGCCGTTACCGCCCAGCTTGATGCCGTTGCCGTTGCCCGAGAACGACATCGAGCTGCTCTTCGTAATATAGTCCTTCACCCACAGATGGTCCTCGACCTTGCCCGAGTCCCACGCCCAGCACTCGGCCAGGATGACGTCGTAGTCGGTCTCGTAGAGGTCCCAGGCATCGTCGCTGTTGTGCCAGGCACGGCAGCGGATGAAGCGGTTGCCCCTGCCGTTGTGCATCTTGCAGGCGAAGCCGTCGGCATCAGAGCCGTAGTTCGAGTCGTAGTCGCAGTTGTGGTGGGAGTCGCAGTCGATGACATCGTTGTAGGCGCAGTAGGTGCCGTCGTTCTCGCTGACGCCGGGGAAGGTGTCGCTGAACTTATGTCCGAAGCCTAACTGCAGGCCAGTGTCGAGGTTGTAGGAGAACTCGCAGCGCTCGATGCGATTGTACGAGCCTTCGAGCTTGATGCCGTTGTCAGCCGCGTGGGTGATATGGAGCCCGAAGAGCCACCAGTGGTTGCCGGTGACGAGGATGCCGCGGTCGCCCACCATCTGTTCGCGTAGCTGCTGCTCGAAGTCGAACACGGGACGTTCGTCCTCATAGCTGCGAATGACGATGGGGTTCTCCTCCGTTCCGGAGCTCTTGATGCGGATGGTGTATTTGCCGTCGCTGTTCTTAGTAGGTTTGTAGATACCACCTCGGCAGACGATATGGGTGCCGGGCTGTGCCTTGTTGACGGCATACTGCAGGTCGGCCCAGGGATGTTCGAGTGTGCCGTCGTTGCTATTGCTGCCATCAGGTGCAATATACACCGTGTTCACGGCTGTGGGGAACGGCTTTGTGGGCACGGGCACTCCTTCGGTGATATAGGTAGGGTCGTCGGGCTCGACGACAGTGGGAGAACTACCGTCCACACTGTTCAGGGTAATCTCCACATTATCTATATAGGTGGAGCCGCTGTTGCTGGAGAAGCGGATGAGCACCTCGGTATCTTCCTCGACTGAACTGCATTTGAACGAGCTGCTGCCGTAGGTCGAGGCCGAGCTGGTGGTGGCCACACCCAGCTCTTCCCAGGTAGCACCACCGTCAACGCTCTTCTCCACGGTGATTTTCTTTCCGGCTCCCGACGAGCGGTGATTGAACGCTACCCGCCCGGGCTGACAGAGCGCGGGCGTGACGAGATAGGCTCCCGATGTGCCGAACAGGGCGCGCATGCTGTTGTTGTCTTTCTTGCCAGAGACGCTCTTGATGCGCCATGTGCCTGACGAAAGGGTCACGACGCTTTCAGTCGACGATGCCGACGTGGGCAGTCCCGTCTCAAAGTCTTCTTTCAGCATGTCGGCAGCAAGGGTGCTGGCAGCCAGAAAGAGGAATGCACAAAGAGAAGTTATCCTCGTAAGGGTGGAACGGACAAGCCCCCCTCTGACTCCTCCTGTAGAGGGAGGAATGGAGTGTGCCCCTGTAGGGGGAGGAATGGAGTGCGTCCGAGACAGTCTTTTCATGTTACGGTCAATCTTCGTAGATCTTGCGCGACGTTCCGTCGGCCGACCGCTCGATGCAGATGCCCTTGGGAGCGGGAAGTCGACGTCCGTGCAGGTCGTAGTAGACTTTCGGAGCGTCTTTTCTTATAGCTTCCTTGTCATCGATGGCGTTGGTGCTGTTGTCGATGGTGAAGATATAGGTATTCAGGCTGCGTGCCGGCATGCTGACAGTGAGCTCGTTGGTAGGCTCGTCGATGGTGATGGGCTGCTCCTGACAAAGGTTCTCGATCTCATTGCCTGTGGACAGCAAGTGGACGCCACTCCTCACTTTCTCAGGCAAAGTGAGCTTGAGATCGTGGGCATTCTTTGTGGTGTCGATGGCCATGACGATGAGCGAGTCGCCCTTGATGTAGGCCGAATATTCTGCGGCAGCTCCTTCTCCTGAGGTCTTGTCGCGTGAGGTTGACAACCGGGTGGAGCCGGTGACGTGCTTGGCAAAGTGGGACAGCACATAGGCGCGTGGCAGCAGCTTGTTCTTGGTTTTGTTCTCTGCACCGTATTTAGCCTCGCCAGTGCTTACGAAGGCCCAGTGGGCACGCATGTACCAATAGATATAGCCCGTGCATCCGGCGAGCATACACTCGTTGAGCTCCTCGGCAAAGATGAGCTGCTCGTGCCAGGTAGGCAGGCGCTCGCCGATATTGTCGGTGCACGAATGTTCAGTCATCCATACCTCCTTGCCATACTTGGCGGGAAGGACGGCCGACTTCTTCATATAGGTGAGAGGTGCGTGGCCATAGAGGTGACCGGCCACGATGTCTATCTGATCACGGCACGTCTCGTCGTTCATGAGCGGGTCGGTATAGTTCTGGGTAAAGCCCAGGCTCTCTCCGCTGATTAGGCGCAAACCGGGATAGGTCTCGCGGTCGAGCATGTGGGCATAGCCCTTCACAAGGTTTACGAGGTCCTGCGGGTCGTAGAGACAGCCGGAGTAGTTCACCCACCAGTCGGGCTCGTTCTGGATAGACACGGCATCGACGGCCACGCCCTTCGACTTCATGTATGCCAGAAACGTGTTGAGCCAAGGGAAGAACTTGTCGTAGCAGTCGGTACGCAGCTTACCTTTCTGGTAGCCCTGATCCTCGGCATTGCCACCCTGGGCCGTGCCGTTGGTCTTATACTCACCAGGAGGCGACCAAGGGGTGCCGAAGACGATGCCGCCACGCTGCTTCACAATCTTTGCCGATGGCACAGATCCCTGCCAGTCGTAGGGTGAGTCCCAGTTGCCCCACTCGGGCACGCGGATGTCGCCTTCGAAGTTTGGCGAGATCTCCATACGCATGATGTTCAGTCCGATCTTCGAAGTGGGGCCATAGAGCAGTTTCACAGGATTAGTGTCGGTGCCATAGGGGCACATGGCACCGTCGCAGCAGGCAGCACCGAAGCCTGTGATGGTCTGACAGCGTTTGCTATTCACAGTAAGACCAATAGTCGCAGCACTCGCAGCCGTTACGGTTGCCAGTGCTAACATAGCAGTAAAAATTTTCTTCATGCTCTTTCTTTTTGATTATTGTCGATATATTTCTTCAATCCTTCAATATTTTAATTCTTCAACTCTTTAATTCTTCAATTCTTCTTCAGCGTTTCCACAATGCGTACCATCTGGTTGGGAATGCGTATCTGCTGCGGACACTTCGACAGACACACCTCGCAGTCCTGACATTGCGATGCCCATGTCTTTTCATCAGGCAGGGCTTTGTGATAGCCATCGACGAACTGCTGTTTGCGAGTGGCATAGTCGGCAGCGGTGGCATCGGGCAGGGGCAACACATGGTCGGTCACAGCCTGATTGTAATAGGCAAAATTGCCTGGGATGTCGACACCGTAAGGACAAGGCATGCAGTAGGCACAGGTGGTGCAGGGAATCGTGGGGAAGCCCGCCATCTGGTCGGCAATCTCGGCCAACAGCTTGTTCTCCTTCTCCGTGCAGGGATCGAGTGGCGAGAACGTCTGCACATTGTCCTCCAGATGGTCCATGCGGTTCATGCCGCTCAACGTAGTCAGGATATTGGGGAAGGTACCCACCCACCTGAAGGCCCATCGCGCCGTGCTGTCGTCGGGACGGACAGCCTTCAGCTGGTCAGTCAGCTCCTGTGCCATGCGTCCGAAGGCACCGCCACGCAGGGGCTCCATGACAACACACTGCACGCCCGCTTTCTCACATTTGTTATACAGATACTCAGCATCGGCATCGTGGCGACGCCCCTGTCGAAGCGAAGCATGTCGCCAATCCAGGAAATTCATCTGTATCTGCACGAAGTCCCAATGGTACTCCTCCTGACGATCTAACAGCCAGTCGAAATCGTTCACGTCGCCGTGATACGAGAACCCCAAGTGCTTGATGCGTCCGGCCTCGCGCTCCTTCAGCAGGAAGTCGAGAATGCCGTTGTCGAGGAAGCGGCCCTTCAACGTCTCCATACCACCGCCAATGCTGTGCAGCAGGTAGTAGTCGATGTGGTCGACCTTCAGCCGCTCGTACGACTGCTCGTACATGCGCTTCGAGTCATCGAAGCTCCACGAGCGACGATTCTGGTTCGACATCTTCGTTGCCACGAAGAATTTCTCCCGAGGATGGCGGGCGAGGGCATTACCCGTGAGCACCTCCGACTGTCCACCCATATACATCGGTGCCGTGTCGAAGTAGTTCACGCCGTGCTCGATGGCATAGTCCACGAGGCGGTTCACCTCGTCCTGATCATTGGGCAGGCGCATCATGCCGAAACCTAAGAGCGAGATTTGTTCACCCGAGCCGTGCTGAACGCGGTAGGTCATACGGTTCTCAACGCCCTTCACTCCTTGATGGCCGTTCTCCTTGGCCAGAACACTCAGCGGCTCCAGCGCCATCAGTGCCATCGCCGACCCGGCTCCCATGCCTAATCGCCGGAGGAACTCGCGGCGGCTCATGTCGTTTTGCTGTCCTTTCATTGTCTTTCAGTTTTAGTCCTTCATATTGGTTGTGGGTGCAAAGGTACAACAATTTAGGAAAAGCAGCAAATGTTTCAACAGAAAAAAGGAGAAGAGGAGTCAGAGGCTGAACAGGAACTGCTGGTCGGCATACTCCCAACGAACGACGTTGAAACGGATGAGTCGAGCCAGGAGGCTGATGATCTTAGGACGGGGAATAGCCGCACGACGGACAATCATATTAAGGGATTGGCGCGGCTCCTGCATGGCGTCAAGGAGCTTGCGCACGCTGTCAGTATAGGTCATCATCGTGCCCTGCGGGTTCTGCGAATCACGCCAGATGGCCAGATGCACAGGCGAAGCCACAATGTTCTCGTCGGCAATGCGGATGTAGGCACGCTGCCGGCCATCATCGTCGATGGCACAGACAGGACGCTTGTCGGAAGGGGGGACGGTGGCTACGACGATGGTGCGGCCCTCCACATGGTAGGTATCGAACTTAATACTGGCCTCCGGGCGACAATAGCGGTAGGCCGCCTGATGCATCATGTAAATCTCCTCCTCAGAACGCACACCCGACATGTGGCCGTCGTCGCGAACGCCAATGAGCAGCCGTCCACCGTCGGTATTGGCAAAGGCCGATACCGAACGGGCCAGCTTCATGGCATCGGACACGCGGTATTTGAAGTCCTGCTGCTGGTGCTCGCCCTCCTTGATAAGGCGCAGAAGATATTGCTTGTCGTCCATTCGGTCGCAAAAATACACAAAATCGTCAATATAAAGAAGAATTGGCTTGTTTTTTATTTGGCATTACCAAATTTATTCGTACTTTTGCAGTGCCATTTTACCAAGTTGGCTACAAAAACAACAAACAATAACAAAATTAACTTCTAAAACAACATGGAAATCGTCATCGGACTATTGATTATTGCTATTGGTGCCTTCTGCCAGAGCTCGTGCTATGTACCTATTAATAAGATTAAGGACTGGTCGTGGGAGTCGTACTGGATTGTGCAGGGTGTGTTCGCCTGGCTCGTATTGCCATTCCTCGGTGCCCTATTGGCCGTACCTGCAGGACAGTCGCTCTTCGGACTCTTCGCATCGGCTCCGTCGTTCAACGTGTGGATGACTATCTTCTTCGGTGTGCTCTGGGGCGTGGGCGGCCTGACATTCGGTCTGTCGATGCGCTATCTTGGCGTGGCCCTCGGACAGAGCATCGCACTGGGCACCTGCGCAGGCCTTGGAACCATCATGGGGCCTGTGCTGCTGAACATCTTCTTCCCTGAGCTGAACGCATTGGAGTCGCTGACGTTTGCCGTCATCCTCGGCGTGGTGGTGACGCTCATCGGCATCGCCATTATCGGTGTGGCAGGCTCGATGAAGGCCTCGTCGCTCTCTGAGGAGGAGAAGAAAGCTGCGGTGAAGGACTTCAACTTCCCCAAGGGACTGGCCATCGCCCTATTGGCCGGCTTTATGAGCGGCTGCTTCAACGTAGGACTGGAGTTCGGCAAGAACATCAACTTCGGTGAGCTCACCGACCCGATGTTCCGCACGTTGCCCGCCACCTTCTTAGTAACCTTCGGAGGTTTCCTGACCAATGCCGTCTATTGCTTCTACCAGAACCAGAAGAACAAGACATGGGGCGACTACGCCAAGACCAGCGTCTGGGGCAACAACCTGCTGTTCTGTCTGTTGGCAGGCGCCCTGTGGTACTCGCAGTTCTTCGGACTCTCGTTAGGACGCTCGTTCTTCGAGGCCGGCGGCACGATGGACACCCTGTCGTTCTGCATCCTCATGGCACTTAACGTGGTCTTCAGCAACGTATGGGGCATCATCCTGAAAGAATGGAAAGGCTGTTCGCAGAAGACCATCACTGTACTCATCTGTGGCATCGTGGTGCTCATCATCTCCTGCTTCCTTCCGGAAATGATCAAGCACTACATCTAAGCTTAATAATTGAGTCTACTTCAGTTAATAAAAATACTGACCCCATTGCAATGAGGTCAGTATTTTTTCATCTATTCAAAAACCACCCATTTTCTTTCGAATAACAAGAAGCAGGGCTAACGTAATGAGGCTGATACTACAAAGGAAGGCTATCATGACGGGCAGACTGATGAAGTGATTGATATAGATGACTGCCACAAGCACAATGAGCATGGTCTGGAGTCCACATAAGAGGACTAAAAGTTTCTTTTGATTCATCATAGTGGTTAATTGGATTATCTGGCTTTACGGATAAGGACGACAAATACGATGAGGACGACAACGAGCAGGCCCACAGGCACCAAGACAGGCAAGCCCGAGGCAGGCTGATGCAACGAGCCAAGCGTCACGGTCAGGGCCATCAGTATGAAGATGATGGCCAGGATGCGCATCATGCGACTGACTAATAGTGCCTGACGTATATTGCTGACGCTTACGGGCAGGTTGACCGAGTGGGGGAAATAGGCTCCGGCCAGACAGCTAATCCCTGCTACGGTGAGCATGATGCTGGAGAAGAGAACGTTCCACTTGCTACCGTAGTCGTCTGGACGGCCAAAGGCATCGAAGTGGGTAGCTACCAAATCAGGGGCTTGGCGCAGCGCCAGCATGATGACCACCCATACGATGACGGTCAGGACGACAGTCACTATCTCGAAGATGGTGCCTTCGGTAGTGCGCGGAATGCTAAACTTCTGTTTCTGATTCTGCGGAATGCTAATCTTTAGTTTCTTCATCGGTATCTGCTTTCTTCTTTTTAGGTAGACGTTTTGCCTTCCGCAATGCCTCAGTAATGATCCATTGCAGCTGGCCATTGGTGCTGCGGAACTCGTCCGCAGCCCAGGCCTCAATAGCATCCATCGTGTCACTGTCGACACGCAGGATGAAGCTCTTCGTCTTTTTCTCTGCCATCAATCGTTGATTTCACGTTTCAAATACATGGTTCCACTATCAACGGCTACAAGTTCCCAGCCTTCATAGCCCCACTGATTGAGTTTCCGCTCTTTGTGAAAAAAAGCCGATATGGTCTTATATTCGTACTTTTTCATAATGATTAATGATTAAGTGTTCCTGTATTCACTACGGGCTGGGCCGAATCGTCACCGCAGAGCACCACGAGGAGGTTGCTCACCATAGCGGCTTTCTTGTCATCGTCCAGTTCCACAATCTGCTCATTAGAGAGCTTGTCAAGAGCCATCTTCACCATCGACACGGCACCCTCGACAATCTTCTCGCGGGCTGTGATGATGGCAGAAGCCTGCTGGCGGCGCAGCATCACGGCAGCAATCTCAGGAGCGTAGGCCAAATAGTTGATGCGGGCTTCGACCACCTCGATACCGGCAAGGGCCAGACGCTCGTCGAGCTTCTGCTCTAACTGTTCGTTGATCTCCTCGCCGCCCGAGCGCAACGTCAACTCGTTGCTCTTGTTGTCCTCATCGTCGTAGGCATACTGGCCTGCTACCTGGCGCAGAGCAGCATCGCTCTGTACGCGTACAAAGCTCTCCAAAGCCTTCATAATGCTCTTCACGTCGGAGCCTATCTGACCCTGCGGACCTCCGGCCATCGTCTGCGAGTCGACCTCGAACAGGGCCTTGTACGTGTCCTTCAGCTTCCAGACGAGCACCAGTCCGATCATCACGGGGTTGCCCACCTTGTCGTTCACCTTGATTGGTTCAGCGTCGAGGTTGCGTGCACGCAGCGACAGCTTCTTGGTCGAATAGAACGGGTTAATCCAGAAGTAGCCCGTATCGGAAAATGTACCGGCATACTTACCGAACCAGGTAGCCACGCGTGCCTCGTTAGGTTCGAGCATCAAAAAGCCGCACCACATAATAATAGTGGTAATAAGCAGCACGAAGCCGCCGGCCAACAGCCAACCGCCAAGGGCATCATCAGCATCGAGCATCACGATGCCATAGATGATGGCCAGTATACTCAGCACCGTGAGCAGCAGGTTAGCAAACAACATGTCGAATCCGTTAAAGACTCCACCTTCAAAAATTCTCTCTTTCGTTTCCATAACAGTTAAGTTTTAAAGTGATATCATTTTGATATTGCAAAGATATGAACTTATTCTGAAACTGCAATGGATTCGCACGTATATTTAGCCATTATTAACAATCAATTGATTACTGGTAACAACTCCGTCATCGTGGTGTTACATTACTGTTCTTCAACTTCCTTAAGTTTCCAAACGGCTGAATGAAGGGGCAGGCTCTGTGCCAGCCCGATTGCCCGCAAGGGCAACTGTCCGCGAGAATAACCGTCAAAACAGTGCCCCTGACGGGGCATCGGACTGGCACAGGGCCTGCCCCTTCTACACTGCGGAACGCCGATGCGCAGGGGACATGGAAACTTACGGAAGTTGAATTACTGTTCCCATGACGTACAATGCAACGTTGTTCGAGGTGCAAGATAGCGTTGATCGCGGTACAAAGAAGGCGGCTCAGGAACTTTTGCTTATAAGCAAACGATCTTTCGCTTGTAAGCAAAAGACTGTGCGGTTGTAAGCAAACGACCTTTCGCTTACAAGCAAAAGCCATCGGAACAAAAAAAGGCTGACGTCTCCGTGCAACAGGAGGCTACGTCTCTATGTAGACGATCAACCGTAATACGACACAAAACCATCTGGTTCAGAGCCAACACAAACACTTTTCTGCAAAAATCACATAAAATTCTGCACTTTTTTATATAAAATAGGTGGTGGATTGAAGAATATTGTGTATTTTTGCAATCGGAATCGGGGAGAAATCTGGTTTCAATGATGCTTCAACTTATGTATAGATTTTATGGCGGCAAGGACACGACAAGAATACATAGACATACTTAAAAGTCATGCTGATGTGCTGAGAACAAACTATGGCATCAGCTATATGAGGCTTTTCGGCTCTGTGGCCAAGGACGAGCATCATGGTGACAGTGACGTTGACCTCTTTGTCGTCATGCCCGCAAAAGCTTATACGCTATGTGCTGCTGCCGACTACCTTGAGTCAATACTTGGTACAAGTGTAGACTTGATACGCAAGCATGACAACATGCGCCCCTTTTTCTTGAACCAAATCAACAAGTATGGAATCGATATCTTCGGACAAGCGTGAGGTGGTGCTTGACATCCTTCACCAGATAAAGGAATCCATCGAAAACCTGATGAATTGGAATCAGGGCATTACGGACATGAACCAATTGCTCATGTCACCAAGTGGGATGCAGGATCTTGCAGGTAATTGCATGACAATAATGGCAATAGGTGAAGGGTTCAGAAAGATAGACAAAATTACCGAAGGACGTTTTCTGTCTCTTCGTCCCGAAATCCCTTGGCATCAAGTATTCGGGTTAAGGAACAGAATTGCCCATGGCTACTTCGACATAGATGTAGACATCATATCAGAAGTCATTAACGAGGACTTACAACCATTACCAAAAGCGACAGTTTTCCTTATTGACAACTATTGCTGTCCGATAAAGGTGCGAAGTAATGTAGACCCCATAAAAATAGGGGGCCAGGTCTGAGCCTTTCCCCCAAGATTTTGTAATTTTGCAGTGACCAAACAACAAAACTTACAAAATCATGGACAAAGGTACAACAAATTCTGGAATTCCCGTATTCGGAGAGGTGGTAAAAATGCTCGACAA
>Ga0256404_1004361_pt1 | contig 26933 bp, 14 predicted proteins | sample RumenRJG_01DNA_FD_185990 | JGI IMG/M metagenome (GOLD analysis project Ga0256404, IMG submission 185990) | Bovine rumen microbial communities from Lethbridge, Alberta, Canada - RJG_01 | ecosystem: Host-associated > Mammals > Digestive system > Stomach > Rumen | place: Canada: Alberta | collected...
GAAATCCATCCCACGGGAGCGAAGGTTGGACTTTATGAAGGCGGCGAAAGGACTACCCTCGACGAAGGCCGTCAAGACCTTGACCGGCAGTCCCAGATAGGATGATATACTGGCGACATTCGTCTCAGCGCTGGTGGCCTGCAGGCGGAAAAGGTCGCTCGAATGTACAGGCTGCCCGCTATCCGGACATAAACGCAACCCCATGCTGGTCGGAACCAGCATGGAATATTTGGCATTATCTTTCATCACAAATCATTATTACGAGACAAATTTACATAAAAATATAATCTTATGATATCACTCCGCGGACAATACCTAAAGTTAATCAAAACGCGAAGAATTTGATTAATTATTCATATTTTAGCGAAGGCTTAGTCTTTATAATTATGAAAAAGATACTATTGATTATCGACTACTCCATTGAGTCTGACAGGGAACTGCTGAGAGGCCTCGTGCGATACTCCAAAGAACACGAGCACTGGATATTCCATAAAATGTCCTCTCATTTGGAAGATATTCCAGACGGATGGCAATATGTCATTGACTGGGCAAAACAATGGAAAGCCGATGCCATAATTGGCCATTGGCTCTGGAAAGAGACCAAGGCGTTGTCAGAACTTAACATCCCGGTCGTCCTCGAAAACCATAAGAAAAGGAGTTCCCTTTATTCCAACTTGACAGGAGACTATTTCGGTACTGGAGTTATCGCCGCCAGATTCTTTTTAAACAGAAGATACACTGACTTCGCCTATTTCGGGCTGAAAGACGTGATCTGGTCTGAAGAGAGGCTCGAAGGTTACAAGGACGAGATCGAGAGAAACGGCGGCCACCTTTACAGCATGATGGTGACTGATGCTAACAAAGATAGAAGGAAGGTATTCAAATGGCTTAACTCCCTGCCGAAACCAATCGCCCTGTTCGCATGCAATGACGAGCATGCCCTATTCATTTCTGAGTATTGCAAAATGGGGAAGATTCCTATTCCCGAAATGATTGCTTTACTGGGAGTTGACAATGATGAACTCCTCTGTGAGATTTCTGACCCGAGACTGTCTTCCATCGCAATTAATGTCGAGCAAGGAGGGTACAAACTTGGAGAAATGCTGAACAAGCAATTCGAAGCGGAGGAAATGAAATCATTTGATGTCGTGATCAATCCGGGAGAGATTATTCAAAGAGAATCGACGAGAAAACATAACATCAAGGATCCCTACATTGAGAAAATAGCACAATTCATAGATAAGAATTTCGATCAATCCATTACAACCGCCCAGGTATTTTCGCTAGTCCCTCTGTCCAGAAGGAGCGTAGAAATCAGGTTCAAGAAAGAGATGGACGGCGTAACAGTGTACAGTTACATCATGTTGAGCAGGATGCATCGCTTCGCCGACCTGCTGGCCACAACGGATTACTCGATAATGGAAATCTCTGAAATGTGTGGTACGCTTAATTATTCAAACGTTTCAAGAATATTCAAAAAGACCTACGGATGTTCTCCGAGTGAGTATCGGGCCCTGAAAAAAGCGGAAAAAGCATAATGTCCACGCTGCGCTAACTGACGATTTTTTTTCGCAAATATCGCAATACCGCAATCCCTTTTTATCTATCTTTGTCTAAAGAGGTGGTAACCTCAAACCACAAATTAATGGCAAGGAAGAGTATGAGATTCGTTTCCACATTATTAGCCTTTCTTCTGGCCACATTTGTCAATGCCCAGAACATCGTCAATGTATCTGACTACGGAGTTGTTCCTGACTCCCGTATCAATGTTGTTCCGGCATTAAAGGAGGCCATAAAAGCATGCGAGGGGAAAGAAAACCCCGTCCTGCTCTTCCCAAAGGGGCGATACGATTTTTGGCCTTCCACACTTGAGATTCCCTATTTGTATGACCCAACGATCCCCATCGTCCCCGAAAACGTCGGAATAGCACTTAAAGGCATTGACAACCTGACAATTGACGGGAATGGCTCTGAATTTATATTCCACAGTTATATGCAGATAATGGCTGCCGACTCCTGTTCCAACCTGACTGTCCGTGATTTCAGCGTTGATTGGGACCGGCCCATGATTTCGCAATGCGATGTCCGTAAAATCGGATCTTCATTTGTTGATGTTTTTATCGATAGAAGGGAGTATCCTTATATAGTTGATAATGGGAAACTTAAGTTCATAGGTGAAGGATGGGAGGAAACCTCCCGTGGAGTGCTGCTTTGGTTCAATAATATCTACGACAAAGACACTAAAGAGATCAAGTACAACACGTGGGATTCCCCATTCGCGTCCAAGGATTTATTCGCAAGGCAGTGTGAAGAGTTGCCAAACGGGAATATCCGTCTATACGGCACTCCTCCAGAAGCGGTGGATGAAGGTGACATCTTAACGATCTTCCACTCATTCTACACAATGTTCGGGCTCAGGTTCACGAACTGCAAAGACCTACTACTCAAGGATTTATCTATATATCACGCCCTTGGATACGGTGTATCTTGTGAAAGATGTGAGAATATAACGTTGGACAATGCCAACATGACCGTTAATGAAAGCAAAGGGCGTGTTTTCAGCGTGACCTCCGATGCCTGCAATTTCACAAACTGCAAAGGACTGGCTAAATTAATCAATGTATCTCACACAGGCCATTCGGACGACTGGCTGAACATCCATTCCGCTTATGCGGTCATATCATCTATCGAGAATGACAGAACTGTCAAGATAACCGAGGAATATCCCTATACAGGGCCTGGTGACGAGGTCTGGTTTATTGACAGGAGCACTTCCGGCAGAAAAGAGATACGGGTAGTCGAAAGTGTTGAGCAACTGCCTACTGCCAAGTCAGATTACCAGCCTTTTCCTACAATGACTTTCCTGATAAAATTCACCGAGCCATTACCGGAAAGAATCGTACCTGGTGATTTCTTCGAAAACAAAACTTACACCTGCGACCTGGAGATGAGAGACTGCAAAGTGCTTAGACGCCACCGGGCAAGAGGTGTCCTATTCACGACCGCTGGCAAGGCTTTGATAGAGAACAATTATTTCGCTTCAGCCGGTACAGCGATCCTGATCAATGGTGACACAGACAGGTGGTATGAGGGTGGTGGATGCGAGGATGTCACAATCCGGGGCAATATCTTCGACAACTGCCTGACATCTGGAAACAGGGATGGGGACCGCCACCAATGGGGCGAGGCCGTGATCACGATAATGCCATCATTTAATACTGTCGGCAGGAATGATGAGACATATCACAAGCATATCCACATCAACGATAACATATTCAGGACTTTTGACGCCCCTTTAGTGCTGGCCAGATCTACAAGAGACCTCCAATTCATGGGCAACACAATAATAAAGACTTATGACTACAAACCCTACGCATGGCAGAGATCAGCTTTCATGCTGGACGGTTGCCGGGAGGTAAAGATTATCGGCAATTCATGGGACAATGCTTACCAAGATAGGTTAATCCAGTACAAAAACATGATCAAGTCTGACATGAAAGTCAAGGACAAAGGGTTTGTATTGGAAAAACTGCCTGATGATTTCAAAACTTATTTGGAATGGTAAAGAAGTATTTGATACTGTCAATCTTGTTATTGGTTGCCTCTTCGGCATCCAGTGGGCAAATAATACCCAACCCTCAATCAATTGAACGGGGCGAAGGATATTTTGCATGGAACAGTCCGGCCAGAGTCATCAACAACCTCAAGGACAAACGATTTGACAGCGTCATAGAATATGTTCATCTTCTGCCGGACAGCCTTGTCACATTCAGTAAAAGGCATAATTGCCCTATTATCAAACTCGTTCAAGGTAAGCCAAACGACTTTGTGAACGGAGAGGCTTACGAACTCTATATCAAGCCGGACGCCGTGGAGATAAAAGCAGGTTCTCAAGCCGGCCTCTTCTACGGGATCCAGACACTCCTGTGGCTTCGCGGAATATCACATGGCGGAATGATAAGATGCGCGACCATCAAAGATAGTCCGGAGTTTAGCTACCGGGGATTTATGTTGGACGTTTCAAGGCATTTCTTTAACAAAGAATTCATTTTCAAACAAATAGACCTCCTGTCATCAATCAAGGTAAATGTACTTCACCTTCATTTGGTTGACACTGGAGGATGGAGAATTGAGATAAAGAAATACCCCCAACTCACCTCCGGGACAGCATGGAGGACTCATAAAGATTGGAGAGAATGGAATAGGGCTGGAGGCAATTTCATCCCGGATAATGAGGGAGGATATGGTGGCTATTATACCCAAGACGACATTAGGGATATCATAAAATACGCTTCACTACATCAAATGGAGGTAATCCCTGAGATTGACTTGCCCGGACACAGCAGTGAGGTTCTCGCCGTTATGCCATTCCTTAGATGCGATGGTCCCACTTCAAAATGGACTTCGGAAATGTGTCTTGGAAATGAGCGGACTTATAGGTTTTGCGAGGATATCCTCAATGAGATAATGGACCTTTTCCCTTCGAAGTACATACATATCGGAGGTGACGAGTGCAACACTTCGGCTTGGGCAGGTTGCTCTCTTTGTAAGGAATTAATGAAAAGAGAGGGGATTAAAAGTCCCAATCATCTGCAGAGCTATTTCACGAAAAGGATAGAAAAGTATGTCAGTAGCCGTGGTAAAACCATCATCGGCTGGGATGAGATGCTGGACGATTGTCTTGCCCCAGATGCGGTGATCATGTCATGGCATGAAGACCCAGATGGGCGTGACAAGATTATCAGGCAAGGACACCCGATGATTATATCCTCAGAAGGTCATTTCTACCTTGATTACTATCAAGATTACCCTATCGTAGAACCGGTTTGTTTCGGAGGATATACACCTCTACGAAAAACCTATCAGTTTGACCCTTACGAGGATCTTTCTGGAAACACTGATCTTGTAAAAGGATTACAATGCAACCTATGGACCGAAGCCGTTCAGACTCCGGAGCATGCTGAACGAATGATCTACCCAAGGATACTCGCAATGGCGGAGATCAGTTGGAGCGGAACGAAAGATAAAGATTATGAGGAATTCGCGTCTCGTGTTAAGGAATATGGGAACATTTGGGTTAGACTCGGTTATCACCCGTTCGACATAAGCGGTGAATTTGGGCCTCGCCCAGGTTCGAATATACCAGTCTCTTCACTTTCCACCGGGAAGGATGTCTCATATCTTAAGCCATGGTCTGAAAACTTTCCTGCCCTCAGGGAATCCAGTCTCACCGATGGATTATTGGGAGATTGGGGCATGAATGGGTTGCGATGGCAAGGCTTTGACGCTGTCATGGATGTGACAGTAGACCTTAATGAGGTCCGGGATATTCATTCTGTGCAGACATCCTTTATGCAAAACTCCTTTACAGGCATGTTCCTGCCTGAGCAATTCGAGATTCAGATTTCGGATAACGGAAATGACTTCAATACAATCTATTCATTAAGCTTCAATGCCAGACAGAACATGGAGTACTGTATTGAGGACTTTGGATGGAGCGGTAGCAATAGTTGTCGCTTTATACGTATCATAGCAACTCACCCTTCCGGATGGTGTTGGCTAATGTGTGATGAAATAATAGTAAGATAAGATGAGTATGAACGGTAGATTCTCAAATATTATACTGCTTCTTTTAGTCTTTTGCTTTCTTAGCATGTCATTCCGCTCTAATGCCGAAGACCGCCATGAGTTGGAGAAAGGCAAATACACGCTAAAGGAGATAATGAAGAAGTACACCCGCAGGGAAGAAATGATTCCAATGAGGGATGGAACCCGGTTGTTCACAGTCATTTACGAGCCTAAAGACAAACGAGAGAAGCACCCTATCCTTTTCCACAGGACCCCCTATGGTTCAACCCACTCCCCTTATGGAGACAATATAATCGAAATTGACCGCGCGGCATGGGTTTCATACATTGAGAACAATTATATAATTGTTTTCCAGGACATCCGAGGCAAGAACTTCAGCGAGGGAGTATTCGAGGACATGAAGCCTCTTTCAACCCCCAGTCTTGACGGAAGTGTTCAGACAGACGAGGCGACCGACGCTTATGACAGCATAGAGTGGCTTGTCAAAAACACAAAGAGAAACAATGGCAACGTAGGAATGATCGGTATTTCGTTTCCTGGGTTGTATGTAACATACGCAAGCCTGTGTGGTCATCCGGCGTTGAAGGCCGTTTCTCCTCAAGCTCCTGTAACAGATTGGTACAAAGGAGATGACGCACACCACAATGGAGCGTTTTTCCTATTGGACATGGTAGGTTTCCTACCGTTTTACCAGTATGTAATGACCGCCGATGTTCAAAGCGGCAAGGTTTCTAAAGAGTCTCTTAATCTTCCCGAATTCATTCGCACAGACTCATATACGGATCTTCTTAAGCTTGGCGCATTGACAAATCTCACCAAAGCGTTTGGAGACTCCGTGAAAATGTGGAACAATATTGTAGCACACCCGGATTATGACGACTGGTGGGAAGAGCGTCTTATTACCAACCATATTTCAGACAATAACTTGCCTGCGGTTCTAGTGGTTGGCGGACTTTTCGACGCTGAAGATTGCTATGGGGCTTTCGCGACATACAAAGCATATAAAGAGAAAGCTCCCTCAGCAGATGTTTTCTTTGTGGAAGGGCCCTGGTCACATGGATCATGGCCGCGTAATCAAGGTGCTTTTTTCAACGACATATACTTTGGGCCTGAGACTACGACACAATGGTATATGGACAATGTAGAGTACCCATTCTTCGCATACTACCTTGAAGGGAAAGGAGATAAACCCTCGAAAAAAGCGAGGGTTTTCGACTCCGGAGCCCTCCGCTGGCATGAATATGAAAACGGATGGCCAGCGGTAAGCCTCAAGAAAGCCACTCCATATTACATGCACCACGACGGTAGCATCTCAATGGAGAAGCCTGAAGAAGCATCAGCATCAGTGACCTACGTGAGCGATCCGGCTTCACCCGTCCCATATTCCTCAAAACCTGTCAACTATCGCACGGAAGAATATATGCTGGAAGACCAGAGGAACATGTCCTTCCGCCCCGATGTCATATCGTTCCAAACACCGGTTTTGACAGAACCGTTGAGATTATCCGGAGAGGTAGAAGCCGATTTATATGTGGACATAAGCGCCACGGATGCGGACTTCGTCGTGAAAATAATCGATGTATTCCCCGACGGATTCTCATATGCCGATTCGCTTTACTTGGTCCCTCAAGCACCTTCTAATCGAGCATTAATGTCTGGATACCAGATGCTTGTAAGAGGTGAGATCATGCGGGGGAAGTACCGTGAGAGCTTTCGAAGCCCCATCCCTTTCATACCAGGAGAAGTAACAAAAGTATCTTTCACTTTACCTGATGTCTCGCACACATTCCTGCCTGGTCACAGGCTGATGTTTCAAATCCAGTCAAGCTGGTTCCCTCTTGCAGACAGGAACCCGCAGACATTCTGTAACATTTACACTTGCCCTGATAGCGCTTTCCAACCATGCCGTATCAGCGTTCATGTGGAATCCGAGGCAGCAAGCTGCGTAAAGTTACCAGTTATTGATTTTTAGATCTCCACTGATGAGACTGAAACTGAGCATATCGACAATCTTCGGACTATTATTGGGAGCTCTTTCCTCAAGCGCCCAGATTAAGTGGTTCAACCCTGCGGATTATGATCGACCTTGCATCCAGCAACAAGGTTTTCAAGCCGAGCTTGGCAACTCCTATCATCGATTTCCCGACAGATTCAAAGGAAGTGTTCCAAACCTGGTCTGGCGGAAATCCACCAACTCATCAGGGTTGGCGATACACTTTTACACTAATGCTCCAGAAATTCATGTCAGATACACCGTAAGCGAAGAACTTAACACTCCTGACATGTCAACAATAGGGATGTCTGGCTGCGATTTGAGATACATTGATCCCAACGGTATCTGGCACGATTTAGCCATGAATTATGAATTCGCGGATACAATAAAGCTTGTTTACCGGGGTCTGGACACCTCTTTACAACACGAGTACAGGCTCTATCTACCTCTTTATAATACAGTAGAGTGGCTTGAGATCGGCGTGCCGGTGAAATCATCGTTCAAGGTGGCGGCACCGAGGGAAGAGAAACCTATAGTCATCTACGGGACCTCAATCTGCCAAGGGGGGAACACTTCAAGGGCCGGCAATTCATGGACCAATCTATTAAGCCAGTATCTCGACTGGCCTGTTGTCAACTTCGGTTTTGACGGTTCGGGCAAAATGGAGAAGGAAGTTATCGAAGCGATTAGCGAGGTGAAAGCATCGGTCTATGTGCTTGATAATCTTTACAATCTCACCGAGTTCCCGGTTCAGGAAAAGGTTGACAGGATTGTCCGGGCAATCCATATCCTCAAGGAACGCAGGCCTGAAACACCTGTTGTCATTGCCGGGCACACCGGTCACAACAGCCCTTCGCATGCGGCACAAAGGGACTCCTCAAATAAAGCCGCGGCATCAGCTCTGGATATTGTGCTAAAAGATGGATATAAAGATATCTATCTTCTTTCATTCGAGGGGCTTGGTATGGACTCAGAAGGAAGCACTGTAGAAGGTGTTCATTTGAATGACCACGGAATGATGGCGCTCGCCAGAGTTTATGAAAAGTATCTAAGAGATATGCTTTTGATCCCTAACGGCGGTACAAGTATTACCACAGGTGTCACCCAACGGAGGATGCCACAGATTTATGACTGGCAGGAAAGGCACACTGAGATTCTTCGGGAAAACTCTACGAATCCTCCCAAAAGCGTTATCCTCGGAGATTCCATAATCCATTATTGGGGTGGGGCCTCACTTGGAAATCATGGGATTGACACATGGAATGAGCGATTCGCCCCACTATCTTACAAGAATTTGGGGATGGCATGGGATAATATCGAGAACATCCTCTGGCGGGTGAATCATGGAGAGATTGACGGATTCGAAGCCGAGACAGTGTTAGTAGAGGCAGGGAGCAACAACACCGACGACAACTCAGATGAGGAAATAGTCGAGGGGGTAGTGTTCCTTCTTAAGTCAATCCGGCTTCACCAGCCGAAGTCCAGGATCAAATACATCGCTATACTTCCCTGCTACCCGGATGAGGATCGAATCCGAGTATTGAACAAGAAACTCAAGAAAGCTGTTCTGAAAGCGGGATTTGAGTATTGCGATCCTGGTCCCGCACTGCTGGCAAAACGGGGAACCATTGACAGGAAGTACTTCGTCGATGACGCCCACCCCAACAAAGAAGGATATAGATTGATTATTGATGATATTCTTAAATAAAACAACTATAAATCAAGCGATTATGAAGAAGTGTATTTATTTGTTGTTTACCCTTGCCGTCATCCTCGATTCTTGTGGTAATAGCACAAGCGAGAAAGATCGTTATATCAATGATTTGATGGGCAAGATGACCTTAAGAGAAAAACTCGGCCAGATGAATCTGCCTATGTGGGATAGTAAAGCTATGACAGATTCCGCACTTGTCTCGATGGCCAAAACCGGTTCAATCGGAGGCGTATGGAACTTCAACGGGAATGCTGATGCCGCACATATCCAAAAGATTATAGTTGAGAATAGCAGACTGGGAATACCAATTCTTTTCGGAGCCGATGTTAACCACGGACATCGCACGATTTTCCCGATAGGGCTCGCGATGTCATGCAGTTGGGACATGGCAGCTATAGAAAAAGCGGCGAGAATTTCCGCCACTGAAGCCGCTGCGGATGGTATTTGCTGGACTTACAGCCCGACCGTTGACATTTGCCATGATCCAAGATGGGGCAGGATTGCGGAAGGGGCCGGCGAGGATCCGTACCTCGGTGCCAGAGTGGCAGAAGCCATGGTCCGGGGATATCAGGGAAACCTTAAAGACAGCACCGAGATTATGTCGTGCGTCAAGCATTTCGCCTTTTACGGTGCCCCTGATGGCGGCAGAGACTATAATACGGTAGAGATTGGCAGGAACCGGATGTATAATGACTATCTGGAGCCATACAAGGCTGCGATCGAGGCAGGAGCCGGTACTGTAATGACTTCATACAACACAGTAGATGGAATTCCGTCAACCGGAAATCGTTGGTTGCTAACAGATCTGTTAAGAAATGAACTAGGCTTTAAAGGGATGGTCGTATCGGATGCGAATGCTATTTCATGCATGATCACCCATGGAATAGGAGACCTGAAGGAAAGCTCCATCCTGGCTCTTAAAGCGGGGACCGACATGGATATGAATTCATTAGGGTATATCGGGACTCTGGAAGAGTCGCTAAAGGAAGGAAAAGTCAGTATCAAGGAAATAGATAACGCCTGCCGCCATATCCTAAGTGTAAAATACGATTTGGGCCTTCTAAATGATCCCTTTAAATACCTAAGGGTCAAAGAAGAAGATAAAGACGCCACTCGCGCCGAACACCAATCATTCGAAAGGGAAATGGCTGCCAAGAGCATGGTCCTGCTCAAAAACGAAGGTCATCTTCTCCCACTAAAGGAAAAAGGCACCATCGCCGTGATCGGTCCACTCGCCGATTCATGGCCGACAGGAAAAGGGACGTGGACTTCCGGACATCTTTTTAATCAGAATAGTGTCGAGACCCTTTATCAAGGGCTTAAAGAAGAGCTGGGAGATGCCGTCAACCTCCTTTATGCCAGAGGCTGCCCTCTTTACGATAATAAGATTGTATCCCGTCATGTTGGCGAAGACCAGTTCCGTGACAATCGATCCGATGAGGAATTGTTACGTGAAGCAGTTAACGTCGCTAAGCGAGCTGATGTCGTCATTGCAGCTTTAGGCGAGAATAATCACATGAGCGGGGAGGGCGCATGCAGAAGTGATTTGAATCTCCCTGCTAGTCAAAGACGCCTTTTAGAGGCACTGCTAAATACGGGGAAGGATATTGTCATGCTTAATTATTCCGGACGCCCGACAGTTCTTACTTGGGAGAGCGAGCATGTCCCGGCCATCCTGCAAGTATGGTTTGGTGGTAGCATGGAGTCCCGGGCTATCTATGACATACTGTTCGGCAAGGTAAATCCCTCCGGCAGGTTAAGTGTTTCCTTCCCCTACAGTGCCGGACAAATACCCTACTATTACAACCATCTCAGGACAGGAGACCCTTTTGAGAAAGATTGGGAAACAGATTTCCAAATGATGCTGTCAAACTATTTTGATACACCCAACGACCCTCTCTTCCCCTTCGGATATGGTCTGAGTTACACGACATACAAATATGGAGATATCTCGATTGACAATACTGAGTTACATTCAGGTGGCGAGGTGACTGCCTCCGTAGAGATCACGAACACAGGAGACAGGGATGGGTATGAGACTCCTCAGCTCTACATCCATGACATAAAGGCCAGTGTTTCCAGACCACTAATGGAGCTTAAAGGTTTTCAGAAAATACATCTGAAAGCGGGAGAACGTGTCACCGTAAAATTCCCCATAAACGAAGAACTCCTGAAATTCTACGATTCCTCTTTCAAAAAGATTTCCGAGCCTGGAGATTTTGACATCATGATCGGCCCGGACTGCGCACGCCTCCAGTCAGTCAGGCTAACATTGAAAGATTGATAACGTATTTTGTATATTATTAATCAACATATAGTTGAAGTATTACCAACATTATTAACACTCTTATTTAAATCAAATGGCAACAAAAAGAAATCAAAGTCTAGCGCTTAAGATAGCTAAGACAGCTTTCGTATGCGGCCTAGTCATGGTTCCGATGAACATGTCCGCTGCCATTCCAGACAGCAGTGTGGACATTATCTCTGTCACGGCCAACGATCAGGACGGCCGTGTGATTACCGTGAAGGTTAAGGATTCCTCCGGACCAGTAGCTGGAGCGAGTATCCTGGTAAATGGTACCCGCGATGGCGCATTCACCGACATGAACGGTGAAGCCACACTCAACAATGTCAGCCCAGAAGCATCCATTACCGTATCTTTTATCGGCTATGAGACACAAGTTATCCAAGTCAATGGCCGATCTACAATTGATGTGACTCTAAAGGTTGACTCCGAGACTCTCGACGAACTGGTAGTTGTCGGATACGGAGTCCAGAAAAAAGTTAACCTTTCCGGTTCTGTCGCTACCGCGGACACGAAAAAACTCGAAAGCCGGCCCGCGGCCAATATCGCGAACGCCCTCCAAGGCGCTGTAGCGAACCTGAACATTGATCCGGCAAAAGGAACTCCCGGATCATCAACATCCATGAATGTCCGTGGATTCACTTCTATCAACGGTGGTTCTCCCCTTGTCGTTATCGATGGTATAATCTCTGAGGTATCCGAACTCAACAGAATGAACCCGAACGACATTGAGAGTATCTCTGTGCTCAAGGATGCGGCTTCCGCCGCAATCTATGGTTCACGTGCGGCCTTCGGAGTCATCCTTGTCAACACAAAAACCGGAAAATCAGAGAAAGTATCTGTTAATTACAATAACTACTTTGATTACGCTGATATCAATACGGTTCGACGGAAACTTTGTACCGACCCCTATCAGGCAATGGTCGATGTGAACACTGTCACACCTGAGTATAACTTCTTTAACGATGAGTGCCTCGCCGGTGCCAAAGCGTACAGGGACGGGCAAAGCGACAAGAACTATTACTATTCCGACAGATGGGGATACAACTGGTACTACGACAGCAACGATCGCTGGGATTCCTATTTCAAGACAGCTTTCGGCATGAATCACAGCATTGACCTCTCTGGGAAAACAGACAGGGTCAACTATTTTGCCTCCGCTGATTACAAGCTCCAAAACGGTATCCTCGCCTATGGCAAAGACACTTACAAACAGTATAACACTCGTGTCAAATTGGAGACAAAGGTGAACAACTGGCTTACGATCGGAAGTAGTACAAGTATAAATTCCGGCACCTATGACACATCTTCCTACAACCTCCAGAACGATACCCAGACAAACGGTTCAGTGCTGTATAATATCTTCAGTTGGACATTCATGCCAAACAAGCTCCCGAACGGTCGTTATGAGGATATCGGAGGAACCACAACCGCTTATCTTGAGGCCGGTGGAGACGGAAGACAGTCCAACTCGAGTATCAATCAGCAACTCACCGCTCAAATAGACCTCATCAAGGACGTTCTCTTCATAAAGGGGAACTACAACTACCAACGCAGGGACGAGAAGACGAACTACGCCCTCCTTCCCGTTGATATCTATGACACAGAGGAGGCATACGACTGGACTGTTAATGACCCAAGTTCGGCTACCATTAACTCAGCCGTCATGACTCACAACACCTACGATATCTACGCGAATTTCACAAAGACAGTCGCTGATAAGCATTTCTTTAATGTGATCGCTGGCTTCAATCAAGAGGACTATCGATACAATCTCCACAAATTGAGCAAGACTGAGCTTATCACCACCTCACTTCCTACTATAGGTTTGGCTTCTGGCACTTCAACAGTTGATGAATCCACAACAACATGGGCTGTGAGAGGAGCGTTCGCCCGTTTCAACTACATTTATGACAACAAGTATATCGCTGAATTCAATTTCCGTCGCGATGGCACATCACGCTTCCCTAAAGAAAGCAGATGGGCAAATAACCCCTCAGCTTCATTGGCATGGGTAATAAGCGAGGAGAACTTTTTCAAGGGACTCAGAAACAATGTTGACCTGTTCAAGATCAGAGCCTCGTACGGAACTCTTGGAAATCAAGATGTCAGCGCATATGCTTACATAGCGACAATGAACGCCCAAAAGAATTCCGTCATCCTTGACGGTAAGCAAAATATGTATGTGACAACTCCTGGACTTGTATCAGGAAACCTCACATGGGAGAAGGTCGCGACATCTAATATTGGTGCCGATCTCAATATGTTCGGAAATCGTTTCCAGTTAAGCGCGGATTATTATATCCGAGACACAAAGGATATGCTCACCGCAGCACTCCCTCTTCCATCGGTACTTGGGACAAGCGCTCCTATGGAGAATTCCGCTGACCTGAGAACCAAAGGTTGGGAGATCACCCTTAGCTGGAGGGATGGATTCAACCTCGCAGGCAAGCCATTCAACTACAGTGTTGATCTCAACATGTCAGATGCGAGAGCGAAGATTACAAAGATGGCCAGCAACTCTGAAGGAGTACTCTCTAAATTCGGATGGAATAACTACTATTATGAAGGAATGGAAGTAGGTGATATGTGGGGACTTGAGACTGTAGGGTTATTCCAAAGCAACGAGGAGGCCAAGAACTGGGCTGACCAGTCCAAAGTACAGTCCTACGGGACTCAGGCTGGAGATCTCAAGTTCGCTGACCTTGATGGAGATGGGAAAATAACCACGGGCGCTTCAACTCTCAAAGATCATGGAGACATGCGACTTATCGGAAACACACAGGTCCGCTACAGGTTCGGAACTACTCTCTCAGCCGAATGGAACGGATTTGATCTCAAGCTCTTCTTCCAGGGGGTGCTGAAGCATCAATTCTGCCCTTATTGGAACAACTACACATTCTGGGGACTTTTCACAAATGGTTGGGGTGCTGAGACTTACGGAAACGCCTACGATAGTTGGACTCCGGATAACAAAGATGCCTACTTCCCTCGTCTGAAACACTACCAAAACTGGAATATTGTCTCCGATTGGGAAATCTGCCAGACCCGTTTCATGCAAAATGGAGCCTATGTCAGGCTCAAGAATGTCACTTTCGGATATACACTTCCTCAGAAGCTGACTAGAAAGATCAATATCGAGAGGATCCGCTTCTACTACTCAGGAGACAACCTCTTCACTCTTTCCGGCTTATACAAGTATTCAAATCTCGACCCCGAAGACGCGACTGGATGCGCCTATCCTCTTCAGCGTCATAATTCATTCGGAATTAATGTCACATTCTAATAAATGTTAGAGAAATGAAAAAGTCAATTATATTTTGCGTCGCGTTATTGATGGTCTCTCTGACCGCTTGCGATGATACATATCTGGACAAGACCCCGGAAACTTCCATTACCGAAGAAGGTTTTTTCTTGTCTCCGAATGATTTGAAACTCTATTCAGACCAATTCTATCAGCAGTTCGCTTTCGGGTATTGGGGAATGTACAGCCCATATTCTTCCATTATGGATTATCCGTCAGACAATACCTATATGACAGCGGTTTCCAATGGTATTTATGACGGGACTTTATGTTCTATGCCTGATAAACTCGCAGGAACTTTTGATGCCAGCAGGGTTACCCAGTGGAATTGGTCAGATATCCGCGCTGTCAATTATTTTTTAGCTCGAACAGACAAAGCCGAAGGCGACAAAGACCTGATTAATCACTATATCGGTCTTGGCAGACTCATCAGGGCCACACGATATTATTTCACCAAGGTCCTTGTCTATGGAGATGTCCCGTGGTATGACAAGGATCTCGCCACAAATGATGAGGATCTCTATAAAGCTCAAGACTCGAGGGATTTTGTTGTCAAAAAAATATTCGAGGACTTGGATTTCGCCATTGCGAATATGCAGAGCGGTGCGAAAGGTGGTCAAGACAGGCTTTATAAGGAAGCCGCTCTCGGATTCGCCGCTCGAATCGCACTCTATGAAGGAGCATGGAGAAAATATCACTCTGAGTTAAACTCGAATGACGCGAATGAGTATTATCAGAAAGCCGTAAGTTACGCCGACCAGCTTATCAACTCAGGCAAATACTCACTCTTTGACTCATACAACGATTTGTTTACCCAAATGAACCTTAAAGGCAATTCGGAAACAATCTTCTATAAGGATTATGACTTCGCTCTCGGAGTGAAATTCAATGGAAGAAGCGTATGCGACTTCAACACATGGAATCTAAGTCAAGACCTTATGGAGGACTATCTTTATGTCAATGATGATGGGACAGCTGTTCCTTTCACTTCGATCGAGGGATATGACAAAGTAGGATATCTCGATTTCTTCAAGAACCGCGACCCCAGGTTGAGCAGCACTTTCTGGCTCCCTGGTATGAAACGTCTTGGACAGCCTAACGCATATCCCCCTACTTTTGATGTGGGCGGGTATGTCCAATACAAATACTATCCGCGCACTCAGGATCAAAATGGCTACGGACTGAGTTACACCGACGTCCCTATCATCAGATACGGTGAAATACTTCTCACCTATGCCGAGGCCAAGGCTGAGCTCGGGACTCTATCCCAAGAGGATCTGAATAAGACAATTAATCTTTTGCGCGCGAGAGTTGGCATGCCTGCCGCCAAACTGTCGGAATGGACGTCTGATATAGATCCAGCCCAGGAGGTGAAGTATCCTAATGTCACTGGATCAATGAAGGGTGCTATCTTAGAAATCCGCAGGGAGCGTAGAATTGAGTTAGCATGCGAAGGATTCCGATATGATGACCTCATGCGTTGGAGCTGTGGTGAAAGATTTGCCGTTCAGGCAAAGGGTATTTACCTCCCTTATCTCGGAGAGTATGACCTGACAGGGGACGGTGTTCCCGACAGGGCGTTCGTTCATGCCGCAGACGCCGACAAAGTCACACCGGGGATAGATGTCACAATCGTGGAAAATGCTCCATTCGAACTATCAGATGGAACGTCCGGCCATATTGTCTCCAAGACAATAAAAGAGGCCAATTTCACATTCCACTCACCTAAAGACTATTATTCCCCTCTAAGTCTGACAGAAATGGCCCTCAACACCAATCTTGTACAGAATCCATATTGGAAATAGTTATTCTTGATTGCCAATGAGGAGTCCTTGGTATTAACAAGACTCCTCATTGGCAAATCTTTTATATATTAGCATATCAAAGCACTACAATGAGACGATTAAGATTCCTGCTGGTCCTAATACCACTGATTATCAGCATAGAGGCTTCCGCTCAACGCACCAGGGGCCTTGTCCCTGACGTGAATGAGAAGAGTTGGGGGCAATTGCTAATGGAAGACAACTATACTTGGAGGCCACCACAGTCTGTCAACATGCTAGTTGAGCCAGCATTCTCTCCTGACCAGATTTTCGTCAATCCATCCCTTGTTGTTTACCGTGGGAGGATTCCTGAAGGTGTGTCAAGTCAGGACAGCACAAGGATCATGGCCGAGACCCAGCAGGATCTTACCGTCCAATTCGCTCTTGGAAATCCGGCTTTTGTCCCTGACTATAAGCAAACAGAGCTTAGATTTGAGCAGAACAAATACCCTATTGTTCATGCCACCTATTTTGCCGACAATTTAGAGTACCAGTTCATCTACTCCTCTACCCATCTTACAGGGAACCAGACACTTCTGGATATTCACATCAATGTGACGAACAAAGAGGAATATACCCAAAGCGCCACTATCTGGGCCAAAATAGGATTCGCGCCTGAGGACAAAATGTTCACATACCACTACCTCCCTTACGAGTGGGATGCCTCATACTGGAAAAACACCGAAGGAGTCACTCTGTCTGGTGACACGCTCCATTCCGGAGACGGCACACTTGGACAAATAGATCACGACGGAATACAGATGGATTGGATTGATCTGGTGTCTTTCAGCGAAGATTCTTTCAACAAGAAAAAAGGACACATGTACAATCGTTCCGGTTACGTGACGAGACCTTACAGATTGCATGAGCTAAGGGATGTGATACGCTTTGAGAAACGGCTGGATCCTGAAGAGTCATGTTCTTTTGACATCAAACTCTTGATGGACGAGAAGAATGTGTCTCACGCACATAAGGACGCGCTCGCTGAATTAACATATCCGCAGATCAAAGAGAAAGCCTTGGAAGGTTATACCTCCTTGTTCTCAGATAAAGACTTAGATATCCAATTCCCGACAATGGAATGGGGAGATATCGCCACTTATCTTCAGCTCAATATCATGCAAATGCTTTACCGGTATCCTGGTAGGCAATGGCTTCAGACGGGTCAGGGAGGATCATCTGAAAGATTCTATGTGTGGGTGTTCGAAGCTGTCCAGATGCTTAGGCCAATGTTGAGGACCGGACATCTCGAAATAGTAAGACAAGCCCTTGATTTTATCTTCTCTCTTCAAGACTCCGGATTCCCTCCGGAAGGAGAATTCACGACTCTTGAAGGCGCTGTCGGCACAACTGGCCCCCGATGGGCTAATACTACAGGAATGGCTCTTGATCTGGCGAGTGAGTACTACCTTTACTCAAACGATAAACAATTTCTTGATGATTTTCTTCCAAAAATTCTAAAAGCCCTGAAATGGATTTCAGGAGAAGTCAAAGCTACAAGGAAATTGAACCCGGATGGAAGCCGTCCTATGACTTATGGGCTTATGCCTTTCGCCGTAGGAGGTGATGGGGAAAAAGGCTACTTTGTAGGCACAACGGATCTGTTCACCTTCTTGGGTTTCAACAAAGCCGTCGAACTTCTCGAGCGGATTAATCATCCGGATGCCGCAATGTTCCGGGTTGAGCTGGAACTATATCGTGACGCCATTCATGAAGCGATTAAAGTATTGACTCTTCCTGACGGACAAATCAGCCGCGTTCTACGTCCTGACGGAAGTAAGGGAATCATCACCAGAATCAATCAATACGTTGACACCATGGCTCCGATTGCCACGATGGGTCTTGTGGATCCAGAAAGCGCATTATTCCAGAATTTCATCAAATTCTACGAGCTCAACGCTGGTGATGACTTTTTCATGGGAAAACTTGACCAAGAAAGATATTATATCGTCCAGGGCGAGAATTACTGGCAACAGATTTATCTTGAGCTTGGAGAATGGAAAAAGGCCTGGGGAGTCGCGAGAGCGGCCATGAAATATGGGATGACCAAGGACATGCATCTTGTCCAGGAGCGGTATTCCATCCAGGATCCATCTTTCTGTCCATGGCAGCCGAACGGCAGCGGAAGCGGTGGTATCATCAACATGATTATCAATTCTCTATGCTACGAGAGTGAACGTCTTGATGAATTAATCTTACTCGGAGCAACCCCATTTGAGTATCTTAAGACCAATGGGACAACTCAGGTAAAGAATCTGTACACCACTAAAGGCATTATAGATATTAGCATAAAATGGAACGGAGAATACTTGGAGTTTCGACTTACTGGACATGATATTCTGCCTTCAAAAATCCGGATTCCCGAGTACTTCCATCCCAAGGCTTATACCAAAGGAATCAAAGAGACTGCCACCGGTGTCTTCGAAGCCAGGAAAGAATTGAAAGAAATCGTTTTCAAACTCTATGAATAAATCCATAATGAGGCTGCTGGCTATCGCATTGACAGTCACTTTATTCTCCACTTATTCCAGGGCGGAGGTCAGACTGCCTGGAATAATCGGAGATCACATGGTCCTCCAGCAGAAATCAGACGCCAGGCTATGGGGCTGGACTGAAGCGGGTAAAACCGTGGCAGTCAAGTGCTCCTGGAACAACAAAACCGTATCTGCCAGAAGCGACTCCAAAGGAGCGTGGGAAGTGCGGGTCAAGACTCCAGCCGCCGGCGGCCCTTATGAGATAACCATAGATGACGGAAAAAGAATCACCCTGAAGGATGTGCTGATTGGAGAAGTGTGGCTCTGCTCCGGGCAATCCAACATGGAGATGCCCCTGAAGGGATTCGAGTATGGGCAATATGTCGAAGGAGCGCAGGACTACATCGCCAGCGCCTGTCAGGAAAGGCCCCTAAGGATGGCTCAACTGTCACTTGACCACAGCCTCTCCCCGAAAGAAGACTGCGAAGTCAAATGGGTCACCAATTCACCGGAAAATCTTCCCGACATCAGCGCCTGTGCGGTTTTCTTCGGGGACTATCTGCAAAATGTTCTGGGAGTTCCCATAGGACTGATTATCACAGACTGGGGAGCTTCGACTATCGAGGCATGGATGACTCGGGAAGCGATCCTTAGCGCCAATCCTGATGCTGACTTCTCAATCTTAGAGAATCCGGACCGCTTCAAGAACTCGCCGCAACAAACACCTACCCTGCTATTCAACGCCATGGTCTATCCTCTCAGGAAATATACCATCAAAGGACTGATATGGTATCAAGGAGAGTCTAATATTCTTAATTACAAGGACTACGCGAATCTCCAGGATTCCTTTATTTCCTTATGGAGAGAAACCTTCGAGAACCAGGATATGCCATTCTGTTTCACACAGATAGCCCCTTTTGAATATCCCTACGCCAACAAGAGAGCCGCTTATTTAAGGGAGCAGCAGTCAATCAGTTTGAAGCGTATAAAGAACGCGAGCATGGCAGTGACCATCGATCTTGGAGAAAAATACGTTATACATCCCCGCTTCAAACAAGAGGTCTCCAAGCGCCTGGCATGGGGCGCTCTGGCTTTAGGATACGGCAGACAAATCGAGTATCAATCTCCCGAGTATGTGTCCCATGAAGTGGATGGTGGCAGGATCATTATCCATGTCAGCAATGCGGAGCAAGGTCTCCACACCAATCTTAATGAAGGAGAATACATCCCTGGCTTTGAAGTCGCGGGAGAAGACAAGCATTTTTATCCTGCTCAGGCCGCCCTTATCCACAAACCTGAAGAGGCCATAGCCGTGAGCAGTCCTGAAGTCCCGAGACCTATCGCTGTCCGATATTGTTTCAAAGACTATCAGCCAGGATTTCTATTCAACAGTTACGGCCTTCCTCTAGCCCCATTCAGGAGCGATGATTGGGACGATGCCCAAGGACCTATATTCTGGTGGTAGAGTATTCTATTCCACCGGCATGCTCTTGATGATGCCCTCGTTGACGGCGCGGAGCTTCTTCTCGTCCATCTTGATGACCTTGCGGTCATAGGTCATCAGGCCGTTGACCTCGATCTCGACGTCAGTAGTCTGGGTATAGACCGCGGCGGAACATCCCTGCTTGATGAGCTGCTTGAGCTGCTCGGCGAAGTCAGCGTATTCGGCCAGAACCTCGTCGCCGCTCTTGTACTGGACATATCCCCAGTTCTTGTCGGCCTGCCAGAGATGGCCCTGGACAGGGAAGCCGATGCCTCCGTACTCTCCCAGCACATTGATCATATTCTTGTCCCACATCCTGAAAGCGGGATAAGGATAATGGTGGTTGTCCAGGATGTCACCGACTCCTTCCTCCCAGCTTCCTCCGGAAGACTGGTTGACAAGACGGGTGGGATCGGTCCTCTTGGTGAAGGCCACCACATCCTTGGTGTCAAACTGGCTCCAAGCCTCGTTGAACGGCACCCAGACGGCGATGCACTGGAACTTCTTGAACTGGTTCAGGATCTCTCCCCACTCCTTATAATAGTTGGCCTTAGCCTCGGGGGACGCGGGCCAGTCCTCTCCTTCTCCATAATAATACATGCCCCATTTCTTGCTAACGGCGAAGGAAGGCATGTCCTGCCACACGATCATTCCGAGCTGGTCGCAGTAATAGTACCAGCGGTCAGGCTCGACCTTGACATGCTTGCGGATCATATTGAAACCGAAGTCCTTGGTCTTCTGAATATCAAACTTGAGAGCCTCGTCTGTCGGAGCCGTGTAAAGTCCGTCAGGCCACCAACCCTGGTCGAGGGGTCCGAGCTGGAACAGGCCTTCCCCATTCAAACCCATCAGAAGGGTGTTGCCGTTCTTCCTGTAAGCGGAAACCTCCCTCATCGGGGCGTAGGCCGCCACACGGTCGATCACCTTTCCGGCACGAAGGATCTGGATGTCAAGTCCATAAATATAAGGAGACTCGGGAGACCAGAGTTTGGGATTCCTCACATTGAGGGTCACTGTACCGCCAGGCACAGCCATTCCTGAAGCCAGGACGGAATACATTCCGTCAGCCGCGGGCTTGGCCGCATTGGCGGTCTCTGTCGAATACCCTATGCCTCCGTCGAGAAGGAAAACCTTGACGACGTCACCCTCCTGGACACCAGCGACGTCCACGGTGACATTGATAGCCTTGTCTGCCACGCTCGACACGACATTGTAGTCAGTGATATGCGCGGGAGCCACAGGCTCGATCCACACGCTCTGCCATATTCCGGAAACGGAAGTGTACCAGATACCCCTTGGATCCTTCACCTGTTTGCCGCGAGGCTGGAAATCATTGTCGGAAGCGTCCTCAACCCTGACAACCAAGGAGTTGGATCCGTTCTTGACATAAGGAGTCACATCCAGGGAGAAACGGGTGTAACCGCCGGTGTGAGAACCGACCTTGATGTCATTGACAAAGACTTCCGCCTTCCAATCGACCGCGTCGAAGTTGAGGATCAGGCGCTTTCCCTTCCAGTTGGAAGGAACAGAGAAAGTGGTGCTATACCAAAGGGCTTCATCCGGGGTCAGGGCCTTCCCGACTCCCGAGAGAGATGACTCGATAGCGAAAGGCACGAGGATCTTTCCGTCAAAAGTCTTGGGACGAGCCTCCGACTTCGGGGTCACGGCATAATCCCACAAACCGTTGAGCGACTTCCACTCAGGCCTGAGCATCTGCGGCCTGGGGTACTCGGGATGAGCGTTTGTGGGGGAGACTTCCTCAGCCCACTTTGTTTTGATCCTGTTTCCGGCGGGAGCCCAGCTCTGGGCTGAAAGTGTCCCGGCGACGGCGAGAATCGCCGCGAGCGTAGTGATGAATCTTCTACTCATTATTCAGATATGGTTATTAAATTATAGTCACACACTATTTACAAATATACTCAATTAAAGCGAATATTTATTAAATTTGTATGATATGATTTCTCTGATCCTCAGCATCGCGGCCCTGGTCCTGGGCTACCTCCTCTACGGAAAGTTCGTGGAGAGAGTTTTCGGACCCGACAGCTCACGTCCCACCCCAGCTGTCTCAAAAGCAGACGGAGTTGATTTCGTGGTCATGCCCACCTGGAAGGTGTTCATGATACAGTTCCTGAACATCGCCGGAACCGGCCCCATCTTCGGCGCCATCATGGGCGCCAAGTTCGGTCCGTCGGCATATCTCTGGATAGTGTTCGGCTGCATTTTCGCCGGAGCCGTCCACGACTATCTCTCCGGCATGCTATCCATCAGGCACGGAGGAGTAGGCCTCCCGGAGATCATCGGCATTTACCTTGGCAATGGGATCAAGAAAGTGGCCCTGGTATTCACCGTACTGCTTCTGATTCTTGTCGCCGCCGTATTTGTCTATAGCCCAGCCATTATCCTCGGAGGTATGGCGGGAGACGGGTCAACCTCCGCCATCCTGATCTGGGTTTTCATCATCTTCGCATATTACTTCATAGCGACCATGCTCCCGATTGACAAAATCATCGGGAAGATATATCCCCTGTTCGCTTTCGCCTTGATATTCATGGCAATAGCCCTTCTGATCGGTCTCTTTGTCAAATGGCCCTCAATCCCTGAGCTTTGGGACGGGCTCGCCAATATGGGACCTTCCGTCGGCGTGAAGGGACAGCCCATATTCCCGTGCCTGTTCATCACCATCGCCTGCGGCGCGATCAGCGGATTCCATGCGACCCAGAGTCCCCTCATGGCCAGATGCCTGAAGGATGAGAAACTTGGCCGGCCCGTGTTCTACGGCTCGATGATCACCGAAGGGCTTGTCGCCCTCGTTTGGGCGGCGGTCTCTTCTTATTTCTTCTTCGACGGAGGAGCCGCCGAGTGCGGATCTGACCTCACCGCCGCCGCTCCGGCCGTCGTGACCGCGGTATCGAAATCCTGGTTAGGTGTGTTTGGAGGAATATTAGCCATCCTCGGAGTTGTGGCGGCTCCTATCACCAGTGGAGACACCGCTTTGAGGAGCTCGCGGCTTATCATCGCCGACTTTCTGAAGATGGACCAGAAGCCTATTGGGAAAAGGCTCTATATCAGCATCCCCCTGTTCATAGTCACTGGTCTCCTGCTCTGGTTCAATATCGCCGACAGCAACGGATTCAATACGATCTGGAGATATTTCGGCTGGGCCAACCAGACCCTCGCCGTGTTCACTCTCTGGGCAGCGACAGTCTATCTCATCTCCTCCAAGAAGGGCATGAGCTACCTCATCAGCGGCATCCCCGCCGCCTTCATGACAGCGGTCAGCGTGACCTTCATCCTTGTGGACAAGGTGGGCTTCGGGATCAATGCGGCGACAGCGCCGTGGATCGGGCTCGTGACCTTCGCCGTCGCCGCCGCGGTGATTTCCGGTCTCAAGATGAGACATGACAACAAACTGAAAGACAACAAATAAACATTACAGGATATGTACGACTCCACCCGCGGGCTCTGGATAGCCCACTGCGAAAACGGACCTCTTTCGATCGTCGGGAAGATGGCCAACAGACACGGACTTGTGGCCGGAGCCACCGGTACCGGAAAGACTGTCACCTTGCAGGTCATGGCCGAAAGTTTCTGCCAGGCCGGTGTCCCTTGCTTCATGGCGGACATGAAGGGCGACCTCTCGGGAATATCCCAGGTCGGAAAGACAAGCGGCTTCATCGAGAAGAGAATGCCTGAGTTCGGAATCGAGAATCCCCAGTTCCAGAGCTGTCCTGTCAGGTTCTACGACGTGTTCGGAGAGCAAGGCCATCCTATGAGGTGCACAATCTCCCAGATGGGTCCCCAGCTCCTGACCCGTATCCTCGGGCTCAACGACACCCAGGAGGGAGTTCTCAACATCCTGTTCCGGATAGCGGACGAGCGCGGCCTTCTCCTTGACGACATAAAGGATCTGAGATCATGTCTGAACTTCATCTCGGAGCATGCCTCTGAATATTCCCAGATGTACGGGAATATCGCTCCCGCATCAGTCGGAGCCATCCAAAGAGCCCTCCTGACCCTTGAGAACGAAGGGGCGGACAAGTTCTTCGGCCAGCCTTCTTTCGACATCTACGACCTCCTCGCCACCGAGGGTGGCAAGGGTGTCATGAGCGTTCTGGCCGCTGACAGGCTCATGCTCAAGCCAAAGCTTTACTCAACCTTCCTGCTTTGGCTGCTCTCAGAGCTGTACGTGACCCTGCCCGAGGTCGGTGACATGGATCTTCCTAAGCTCATATTCTTCTTCGACGAGGCCCACATGCTCTTCGACGGCACCTCAAAGGCCCTCGTTGACAAGATCGAGCAGGTTGTGCGACTTATCCGAAGCAAGGGCGTGGGCGTGTATTTCGTGACCCAGAGTCCCACCGACATTCCTGACACGATCCTTGGACAGCTCGGAAACCGCGTGCAACACGCCTTGAGAGCTTTTACCCCCAGGGACCAGAAGGCGGTCCAGGTCGCCGCTGACACATTCAGGACGAATCCCACTTTCAACACCTACGAGGCCATCACCAATCTCGCCACAGGAGAGGCCCTCGTCTCCTTCCTCGACGAGAAAGGTGCCCCCAGCGTCGTTGAGAAGGCCAAGATCCTGTTCCCGCTGAGCCAGATCGGCGCTATCAGCGAGAGCGAGAGGGATCAGATCATCAAGAGATCCAAGATCTACGGTAAGTACGACAAGCTTGTTGAGAGGGACAGCGCCTTCGAAGTCCTGATGGCGGAAAAGGAAAAGCAACTCAAGGAAGCCCAGGAAGAGGCTGAGGAGCCGAAGGGCAAGTCAACGAAAGCCGCCAAGGTTCCCGCCGGCAAGAAGAATAACGGGATTATGGGCAAGGTCCTCAAGGCTGTGATCACCGCTGTGACCGCCACCGCGGCGACCGCTATCGGCAACGAGGTCTCCAACAAGGTGACAGGCAAGAAGTCCAAGACCACCACGAAAGACAAAGCCGGCAAGGTCGTCAAGAACGCCACCAGCGCCGCCACCAGGACAATCTCCCGAGAAATCACCCGCTCGATCCTCGGCAACCTGATCAAGTAGTGTCATCCTGAGCGAAGCGAAGGATCTGTGACCCGCAGCGTGCTTCGTAAATAATTAATTATCAATAAATTAGGCAAAAGCCTCTGGTAAATAATGACCAGAGGCTTTTTCTTTAGATACTCATAATCAATAACTTCCAAAACACGCATTCGTTTGGTCTTTGGAAACTTTTTGCTACATTTGTGAAGCAAGACAATTTGCGAGACATATTATAAATCAGCATTTGCTATTTATTCGGTTGCCCGAAACCTAGGAATTTTCAATTGTCAACCCGGATAAGTCAGTGAATGTCTGCGCTTTGGCGTGGACTTGACTTATCTGTTGACTAGGCTTCCTAGGGCCGCGGGCATGGATTGGAAAAGTCCATGCCTTTTTTGTGCCCTGACCGCCTGGTCTGGATAAGTCGCAAGTGCGCAATGAAAGCGCGGAATGGACACCCAGATCAGGTCCAAGGACAGGGTGGCCGCTCACGGTGAGGTGTTTACTAATCCCCGTGAAGTGAATGCCATGCTAGACCTTGTGAAGGCGGAAACGGAGAGGATTGACTCCCGTTTCCTTGAGCCGGCATGCGGAGACGGAAACTTCCTTATCGAGATTCTCCGGCGCAAACTCGCCATCTGCGAGAACAGGGTCAAAGCCAAGAAATATACCCAGCTTCAATACGAACACGATGCCATCTGGGCAATCTCTAGCATCTACGGCATAGAGCTTCTGGAAGATAATGCCAAAGCCTGCCGTGAGCGGCTTCTCGGGTATTTCACTGAGCAATACACTCGCCTATTTAAGTCAAAATGCAAGGCCGCCTGCTTCGAGTCGGCAAGCTATATCCTTTCCAAAAACATCATTCACGGAGACGCCCTCACTTACAAACGGGTGGACCACCCCGACGAGTGGATACACATCAGCGAGTGGGGATTTATCGGCAAAGGCATGGTCAACCGCCGAGACTATGAATTCTCCTATCTCGTCGGAGAATACGAAAGCGACGGGCTCTTCTCAGACCTTCCGGCCCAGACTTTCGCTCCCATTCATTTCCTCAAGATAAATGCTGCCGCCTATGGTGAATAGTTCCTACAACCCGGATGTCCTCAACTGTATCGCCAACCTGAGCAACGACGAGGTTTTCACCCCGCCCGAACTGGCCAACAAAGTTCTTGACCTGCTCCCGCAGGAGTTATTCAAGAGCCCTGACACGAAGTTCCTGGATCCGTTCACA
>Ga0256404_1004362_pt1 | contig 26928 bp, 33 predicted proteins | sample RumenRJG_01DNA_FD_185990 | JGI IMG/M metagenome (GOLD analysis project Ga0256404, IMG submission 185990) | Bovine rumen microbial communities from Lethbridge, Alberta, Canada - RJG_01 | ecosystem: Host-associated > Mammals > Digestive system > Stomach > Rumen | place: Canada: Alberta | collected...
TCTTGTGAAACGCATCATAATAAAGATCCGGCGTGAAACTGCCTGCGCCTGTTTCCTGAATAGTCACCTGATTCTGAACACTCTCATCGTGGTTGTAGGTGACACTCTGCGCCTTGATTCCTGCTGAGACAGCGAATAGCAAGGCCATCATCAATGTTTGTCTTTTCATATTCATATATTACCGTATTGATATATTTCCGTATTTGCTTTATCTCCTTCTTCTCAGGGCTTCTTTAGAGGAAGTTTTCCATCGTTCCAAGGCTTCTGTACTGACCTCGCGGACACTTCTCTTGTTATAGACCTCTGCCTTGTAATAGGCCAGACGAAGCTGGATGTATCTCCATGTGATCATGTAGGCCGTGTTCAGGGTCTTACGGATGTCATCAAAGGACTCGTCAATCTGCTGGACGATACTCAGAAGCGTGGCGGTATTACAAGGAACCTTACCTGTGCCGTAGGCGACAATGGCGGTCATCGAGGTATAGATATTCTTGCCATCCTCATAGATTCGCTCGACGGCCTTTGTCCCTGTGCTGATAATCATCGTGTCGCCTGGCATGATATTACCCCGAAGCAACAGCTTCTCGTTATATTCGTTGAGCAGCGTCTTGTAGTCGTTGATACGTTTCTTCACATCGGAATAGGTATCAACGGCATTGATGACCGTCGTAGCACTGCTGGCCATCAAATCAAGGACATCGAAGAGCCGTGTAAACTCATCGAGATCAACATTGACCTCATAGTGATTCTCCACGGACTTCTTACTGTACTGGTGAAGCACCTCATTGGCATGCTCGATACCGTCCCTGACCATCAGCACCGAACGGATGCGCTTGTGGTCACGGATAAGTGCCTCGACAGTCTCAAAGTCAAAGTTATACTGAGCCATCAGGTTCTGCGGCATGGCAACTGCCAGAACAAGGATGGTAAGCCACTTTCCTAAAATGTTTGTCTTTCTCCTTTTCATTTGCAATAATCCTCCATAATGTCTATCAGAATCATAAACAGAAGCGAACCGAGAAGCATCAGCAGGGCACTATAGCAGACATAGAAGAAACACCAGACAAGACGCTGGTTGTCTTCGTCAAACCAACGGCCAGTCCACTTTCTAATGGCTGCTGAAACGGCATTACTAATCTTCCGCATATTCTCCTTCCTCCCTTCTGTTTCTGGGCAGCATAGCCTGTCCGGCACTTTCCTTCCATCTGTTCAGGGCTTCAATGCCGATTGAACGGCGCTTGCTGTGGTCGATGCCGTTGAGAATGGTATTCAAGACCATGCTTTTCAAACTTCTGCTCGTCATGATATATCTCTCCAGCATGGCGAGCTTGGCATAAATGGAAACAAGACGCGATTCGATGTCACGGGCAATGGCCAGACGGTCACTGGCCCAAAGCAAATGGGGCATCCCATCCTCTTCCTCGGCATCTATCTGTTTGCCTTTCCTGTAGTCTGCTTCAACGGTACAAGACGGATAATCCTGTGCCAGCTCTGACAGTCGCTGATTGACAATCTGCGCACGTTCCTCATCGGTAATATCCATATCCAGCTCCATCATATCCACCACATCCGAATAGCTGTATTCGGTGGTCAGCTCCCAGTCAATCTGGAGGATGGCACGGTGATAGCGGATGCCAAGGAAATAGCTTGGCTTACGTGCGAGGCTGAGCTTGGCACGGAAGGTAACGATACTCTCCATACCGCTCATCTTTCCCTTCCTGATATATTCATAGCCGCTCCAGTAGCCTTCACCATCCCAAGTGATATGGTAGGCTGCCTGGACATCATGCATGATGGCGGGAATGCGGGTCTTCTCATCTTCCACGTCGGCATAGTCATTCAGGGCTTCGTCGCGTATCTCTTCGATCTGCTTATATTCATCCTTTGCAGTCTTCAGCTGCTTTTCAAGGGTATCAATCTGACTCTCTAACTCACGGAACTTGGCCATCAAATCTGCATCATAGCCGAGGTCACGGAGTTGGGTGGATATATTGTTCTTTTCCGTTTCCAGAACGGATATCTGACTTTCGAGGTCATCGATAACCTTCTGCTGGTCTCTAAGCTTTTCATCAAGTTCTCCAACAGGATCATCGTAATCCGAGAGACTGGTTTCCATCGCAAAGCGCTTACTGGCTTCACTCAGGGATTTGCCCTGATTGCCGTTTTCCTTCCAAGATGTGCTTCCTTCACCAAGTTTCTGGCCATCGGTACAATGAACGGTATAGATGACCGATGACACGCCTTTGATGTGGGCTGCATCGGTAGCCTGATAGTATTTCTTGCTATCCATACCCAGATAATAGCGGATGCCTGAACCGTCATCCTCATGCAGCTTGTTATAGTAGTCCAGTTTGGCATTCATCGTGGAAAGAAAGGCATTCAGATCCATACTATAGCTGTCATAGACATCCTCATAGACCTCTTCCTTATGGTTCCAGCTCTTCGTCACCATGATAGAGTAAGCGTATGACTTCTGTCTCTGATTGCCATTCCTGCTGATGATATAGGCATGCTGGTAATAGCTGATGTTGTACTGGTTCCCGTCATTTGACTGGTTCATCTGGTTCACACGGCTGCGTGACCAACCGGCATAGTTCTCTGAGTTGGAAAGGGCCTGCTCACGCTGTGAGGCATTCGGATAGAAGTTTGGATCGGTGGTGTCAAAGCGCGTCCACTCCGAGCCGTGAATCACACTGTTGTCATCCGTCGGCGGTTCATAGCGGCACAGGGTCTCGCTTCCTGAGTCCTGGCTGTAGATATAATATCTCTGAGTATAGTAGCTGTTGTTGGCGTTTGCCTCGTAGTCTGAGATAAACTGGTCAATATCGTATTCGCCGACATTAAACAGATGAATCAAGGCAATAGAGTCGTTAGTTCCGAGCAGCCCCAGAATATCACCTTCTGCAGTCGCCCTTGATATGTTATCCATAAACTGGCCAGCCGTCGTATAAAGTGAATAGATGGTCTGGGGAGCACCATTGAAGAGACGACCGACACGGCTGTTCTGGAAGAACCGCTCATTAACGCCACCGGCACTGGCCAAGGCAGCACCCATGGCCGCAATATCCTCCATATCCATCTTCAAGTCATCCACAGTGATACTGTCTGCCATCGTGGAAAGGTTGTCAAAGGTAGTCTCCCAGTCCACACCGCCAAGCTTGGACATATCGAATATCTCCTTTACATCCTGATTGACGGTGAGGAACGGAATACTGCCGAATGAGAGCTTGTTATTGGTAACAACACTCTCGAACTGCATACAGAGGCCCTTGGTGTCCTCACAGGTCTTGATCAGAAAGGGAACCCAGTAAGGTGCACGGTCAGGGTACTTTATCATCAGCTTGGCCACATCCCAGGTCTTCGGGATGATATTCTGACTGACAAGACGGTAGATACGCTTGTAATAAGCATTCTCCTGTGCATCGCTGAACTTGCCAGCGTCACGAAGATGCTTATAATCCATATACTTGGTCAGGAAGATGCCTGCCGTAGCAATCTCTGCATTCTTGTAATGCTTCAGCATCTCCCTGACACTCTCGTCACCCATCAGCTCAACAGCAGCTTCCGCATTATAGGCAGCCATCATGGCAGCGGCTGTTTTGTAGTCGATGTTGATGCTGTAATAAACAGCCATCACACGGTGGGAGAGGAGGACGCAAGCTAACAGGATATATAAACGAATCTTCATGACTGACAAATATTAAGCTGCAAATTTCTTCGGGGGAAGGTTCAGAACTCTTCCCTCCGCCTTTACCTTCTGAGCAAACTCGATAGGTTTCTGGATGCCACTGCGCTCCCAATCCTGACAATAGGCACGGATGGCCTCTCCGAAGTCACAATGAAGCTGGTCATGATAGAGCATCAGGCCTTCCTTCTCGATCTTCTCCGTCGTATAGGCCATATAGCACTCGCGAGGCTCTTCCACGCCGATGACAAAGCTGACATTACCGCGCTTGATGAAGACCTCCTTGAACTGTCCGCGACCTTCCTTGTTCTCCAGACGGTTGATGGTGAAGATCTTCTTCTTGTCGGTCTCTGTCAGGGCCAAGGTATCGGCAATAGGCGCGAACTTCTCCTTGAACTTGCTCTGGTCGAGCAGGACAAACACACCAGAGTTGCTGATGATGGCATCCTTGACAATCTTATTGCCCGTGATGTCCTGAATATCCTGAGTGACCACACCGACGGAAGCCCAGTGCTTACGGGCTGTTTTGTAGAGATACTGAATGTATTCGGCCATCGACGGGGTGGCAATGGCTTTCCATGCCTCTTCAATCACCAGCGTCTTACGGCATTTCTTGATACGCATCTTCTGGGTGAAAACGTCCATGATGATAAGCAGCACGATAGGAGCCAGCACAGGATTATCCTTAATCTGGTCTAACTCGAAGACAATGAAACGCTCATCGAAGAGGGAGGTTTCCATATCGCTATTGAGGGTTTCCTCATACTCACCGCCCTTGTAGAAGGTGGAGAGCACGGCTGCATAGTCATGAATGTCGAACTTGGAGGCATCCAGATTCATCTCCTCCAGAAGTTGGGGGATGCGCTGAAGGGAGAACTCATAGAAGGAGTTGAAACTGAGGTTTTCAACACGCAGATCCTTCCGGCGTTCCTCCATCTCGTCGATGCGATGGTCAAGTTCCATCAGATAACGATCCTTCATGGTCTCTGGCATGAGACGCTGAATCTGGCGGTTGGCAGCAATGACCTCACCCTCGGCAGCGGCAGGGTCGTTGGCCAAGTTGCGCAGCTTCTCAATCTTCTCCATCGTGCGGTCTCTCATTGAATCGTCCTCGGCATCGGTCTTGGAGTCGGTCTCGGCAGCCTTGGCCTCCTGCTCCTGGCGGAACTTCTCGTTCTGCTCTTTGACGAACTTCTCGTAGGCTCCGCTGGTCTTGTCGGCCAGACGCAGACGTTCGCGCAGCTCCTCGCGCTCTTCCTTGCTATAGCCATCGAAGGGATGGAAGTATTCCTCGTAGTATTCGAAGACGACCTTGTTCAAGACTGTTTCCTGTACCTTGGTATATTCCTCCTGACCTTTGTAAATCAGGAAAATCAGGCTCTTGATGAAGTTCTTCTTCTCATCGAAGTTCTTGTCATACTCCTCTTTCGTGACCTTGAAGGGATTCATGGAGATAGGATGTTCCTTGGTATAGGAGATATAGATGCCTCCTGCAACCTGACAGAGCACCTGATAACTGTTACCGACATCAACAATGACCACATCCGTCAGCTGCTCGAAGAACTGGCGCATGACAGTATTCATGAAGAAGCTCTTACCGCTTCCACTGGGGCCAAGGACGAAGTAGTTACAGTTGTCAGTCATCTTCTCGGCACCTTCCTTGCCCGTGAAGTCAAGACAGATGGGAACGCCCTGGCGGTCTGTGTACCAGAACTTCAGGGGAGTCATCTCACTTTTCTGCTGACACTCCTTATACATCATGCAGAGGGCTGCATCGCTGAGCGTCAGGAAACGGTCATAATCGGGACTGAGCTGGCTACAGTTACCGGGGAAACTGGAAACGAACAGTTCAAGCTGGTTGTAGGCACGCTTGGAAATCTGGATATTCATCTTACTGAAGAAGTTCTCCAGATAGTTCGTGACCCTGGCCATGCTGGAATCCCTTGAAACGGTAACGACAAGGTTGAAGTGGGCATAGACCAACTGCTTGTTCTCGCGGGCAATGATGTTCTGCACATTCTTGATATCCTCAACGGCAAGCTGATTGCTGGGAGAGGGGATAGAGCTGTGACGGTTCTTTTTCTTGTCGAGCATTCCCAACTCTCTCTTCTGATTAGGCATAAAGATGACCTGGTTATAGACGGCTGACTCAATGCCGGGGATATTGTCGATACCAGCCAACAGGTCAACAGGCATCTCACTGTTATTGACCGTCATCAGCGAATAAGGACGAATGACTGTGGGCAGGTTGATGTTGTCAACGTCCACCAGACTGAACACACGGCATTGCCTATCACCCATCCAAATGTCTTCGCCATCAACCTTAAAGTTACTCATCGAGTAGTCAGGATCGCGGAAGTTCATGGCGAAATAGCGGTCAACATAGTCACGGCATTTCTCCACATTGAGGAATTGGGCCTTCATGCCGGCATCATGGAACTGGTCATGAACCTTGCTGAGTTTGTCAAGGAACTCATTCCATTTCTTGCTATCATAGGTGAAGAGACGGCTTTTCTTGTTTTCCTGCGTGATGCAGAGAACAGTCTTAACATCCGTGTATTTCCTGCCATTGAAATAGCGGAAATAGGCCTGCGACAAGAAGGATGCACTGCCTTTCATAAAGCCTTTCGCATCGAAACTCTTGCGAATGAAGATGTCCTGCTTCTGGATGATATAGCCCTCGCCGAGTGACTGGCAGATCTTCGTGAAGAGCTGGGAGTACTCATAATAACTGTCTGTATCGGCAGAATATTTCTGCACTGGATTGCGTATCTCCATCAGTGCGGAGTAGTCACCTGTCTTGGTGTAGATGATGCCGACACCATCAACATCCTCGACGGAGAAGTAGATATCCTCGAAGACCTTAGAGCGTTTGCCTCCCGTGCCGAAGGCCTTGACAGACACGGCCATTCCGCAAAGGACGGAGAGGAAAACCAAAACGACATAAACGGTCATAGCGTATTCTTATATTGCAATATTACTGTATTACCTTATTGATATATTTCCGTATTGCTACGAATATTCCTATATTTCCGAATCCCGCTTATAGACGAGGATTCCGTGATACACCTTCTTCGTGTGAAGCCCCTTCATCTGCTTGAAGATAATCATCGAGATACCAATGGCACAGATGACCGTCAGCACAATAAGGCCGATGACGAAGCCCATGAGCGAATAGATGATGATGAACGACAAGATGGCCGCTCCTGCTGTGCTGGCTGCCCAGTAGATGTAGCGACCTCGGAGCCCCATGAATTCAAGGGGCCTTTGCAGCCCCTTGAATACTGGGTATTCCGGATAATCGTTGTTTGCGAATTGATTCATTAGAAGCCTGTGATTACACCATCTTCAATACCGAAGAACAGAGGCAGAGCCTGAGCTGCTGCAATCAGGAACACACAAGCACCGATGATCATCATGATCGACTTCTTGACATCCTGCTCCTCGTTGTTCATCTTCACGTAAACAGAGATGGCACCGACGATGGCCACGACACCAGCAATGGCATAGCAGAGCTTGGTGGCGATGGGGACGTACTGGGCAATCTGCTCAGATGCCTGGCTGATGGCGTTCTTACCAGCCTCGTAGCCTGCGCCACTGTCTGCCAATGCCTTGCACGTACTGGCGAACAAGCCAAGAGCGACACCTACACAGCAACGTACAGGACGGCTGTCCATCACCTTGTTAAATCCTGATTTAACACCTCTTTTTACACAATTCACGAAATTTTTAATAACCATTTGTTTTTTGTAATTTAATGAAGTTTATAAAAAACCGATAGATTAAAAAACGAAAAAACTTATAGATTAAAAAACGAATATAGGGACTCCCGAAGGAGTGGTTCTTACCAACTGAACATCACATTGTCTGACCGTACTATGCCGAAGAATCCAGGCAGGACGTAGGTGGCTATCAGCAGGAACACGCAGGCCCCAAAGAGTTTCAAAATGCTCTTGGATACGTCACCTTCCTGATTGTTCATCTTGACATAGATCTGAAAGGCATCAACGAGGGCAGTAAGAGCACCTATGCAAAAGACCACAAGGGTTACGTAATGCATCATTACCAATAGGAACTCCGTCATGTTATATAGTCCCTCGGCTCCCATGTTATAGTCCACTGCACCACCGTCAACAAGGGACTGTGCCGATACTGGTGCCGTCACACATATTATATATAATAAGGTGATGATAATTCTTACTCCTCTTGATGCCATAGCCGTACAATAGTTAATAGGTCATCTGTTTTGCATCAATCTGCTGTCCGGCAGGTGTAACACCACCGCTGGCCAGGATGCCAAGCATCTCATCCGTGAAGAACTCTGCTTCTGACTCCACAGGAACGGGATGCATCTCATTCTCCAGCTTCTGAATCACTTTATCGGCAGTATTGCCTGATGTGGCCGGTGCTGCTGGCTTGTCAGCAGAAGCAGAACCAGTTGAAGTCGGCTGCTGATCGGGCTGCTTCTGGCTAGTTTCCGTTTTGGATTCTCCGGCATTATCGGCATTAGCTCCCTCACCAGACTTGGGAATGGCATAACGGCCATCCTCAGTCTCGACAACTTCCGTAGGAGGCTCATCAGGAACTTTGGATGCCATGCCAGGAATATCAATGTCTTCCATTTCACTTTTCTGACCTTCGTTGCGGGTCATGTCCATGAAAATCACCACCGCATAATATATCGCGTAGGCGAAAGTCAGTACAACTGCAAAAATTGCGAATGCGCTCATTTTTCTGTTATCCTTTAAATAATAAATCTTTTCGGCTGCAAAGGAACTACATTTTTGGGATTCATTCAGGAATTATTAGAAAAAATTGAAATTTTAACATTTTGGAGGGTGAATACAGACATTTTGGAGATTGATGTTAGAAATACGTTCCTGATTTAGCATAGAATTATTTTGAATATAATGAATATTAAGAGGTGATTGTATAATATAAGTTAAAAGGTCTAAACTTATCCAAATTATTACTATATATTCAATGAAAATCATTACTTTTGCACCCGCAATACAGTTCTGTACGGAATTTCCGTGAAGACAAGTAAAAAAAGTATATATGGTAAGGATAACAAAGTATTCCGGGTTTACAAATCAGAAGGGGTGGAAGCCACAGTTCTTGGCTCATGTGAGATGGCTTCCATACATGAGGTATGCATAGTTCTGACATACCTTTGAGGGTAGTTCGTATTACATATTTGGTATTATTTGATTGTTCCTGTACCCATAGGTATACGGAAATGTAGGTTAATACCTGCAGAAATCAATTCTGATTACAAAAATAACACAAAATATATAAGATGGTAAATAGTAAAGAACTGACAATAGGGGCATGGGTACGAAGCAGTAAGGACATAGCGCAAGTGACGGCCCTTTACAAAGAAGAGGATGGCATACACGTTGAAGGGAATTTGTTTTGTGCTGATGACCCGTCGCCAGAGGATGTGGTGACGCTGATTCCTGACGGGCTGGATCCTGTGCCTCTGACTGCAGAACTGCTGGAGAAGAACGGATGGATAAAAACCTTAACCAATCCCATCACGTACATTCATCCTTTGCTTGGCGACAGCAATAAAGTCGTTTTTGACGGAGAACCTCATTTCCGTGAAGTCGAGGTGCTATATGTGCACCATCTGCAGAACCTTTTGGCAATAGCTAACAAGCAAAATGTCGATATTGACTTACAGACACTCTGTAAGTAGAACAAACAAACTTCTCAATTTCTGATGATGGCAATAGGTATGATACATAAGATGTATCAGCCTTATGCCTCATAAGAAAGTGTTTTGTGGACTCAATCTCTTCACATACTCGAAAAAACATGCCTATACTCTGCGGAATCTATCAAATTTTGGCACTTTCCGCAGAGTATAGGCTATTTTTTTGGCTCTATTGCAGTAAATGACTGATTTTTCAACTATTCATACAGTTCTGTATATCAGTTCTTTATAAAAGCGTGTTTTTACAATAACTGATAATCAAGGCGTTATAAAAGGCTTTTCGGCTATAAATCAGTCAAAAAGGCACAAAAATCAGTCATAAGTTACAATAGAGCCATTTTTTTTTATGCTTCAAACAATGATTCGGCAGTGATTACTGACTGGAATTCGTCAGAATAGCTGTTGCGCTTTACTCCTGCAGCTGATACCAGAACAAGATGGATGGCTTTGTCCGTTCCAGATTCTTCTATGAATCGAGAACGACGGTTTTGTATCTTGGCATCCTCAGTAGCATCCATCTCATACGGCTCTTTTGTAAACTTCATCTCGCAGATGTCAATCACATTGTCGCTACGGTCTATTAACAAGTCTATCTGCGCTCCCTTCTGACCTGCGGCACTATTGCATGAACGCCAAGAGCAGACGGTGCTGATGGTTCCATATATGCCAAGGGCTTTCTTGATCTGAGAGACATGGAGCAGGCAGATGCGCTCAAAGGCCAAACCGCACCAGTTGTAATAGATGGGGGTGCCTGTCTGGGATGACCAGAAGTGTTCATCGTCCTGTCTGTTCTGCTTGATGAACCTATAATAAAATAATGTATATGAGTCGATAAGCTGGAACATCGCGCCTTTCAATCTCTGACCAAAGGCTTTGTATCTGCGGATAAAGCCACAGGCTTCGAGGTCTTCAAGTATCTCGGACAACTTTCCGTTATCCGACAGACGGCCTTCGGTGATAAGTTCCTCGCGCGTCATTCCTATGCGCTTGGTTCCAAGGGTATTGACGACTTTGATGTATGGCGCAGGATTCTTGAATAGTGAGGCATAAAGCTCGTTAAACTCGTTGACGAGTTCGCCATCTGGGTTGAAAAAAAGGTTGTCGATGTTCTGGGCAAGGCTTAAGCCTCGTTCAAGTTTCGACCAATAGAATGGAATGCCTCCCATCACCATATAGCACTCCATCAATTGGCGGCGATTCATGCCCAGTTTCCTGTGAATGGCGTATTTCTCGCATTCATTCATGGTGAAGGGTTGCAAGTGAATCTTCGTGTTTACCCGATTGTGTAGCCCGCCATGATCTTTGATTACTTTGTTGATAATCCAAGAGGTTGCCGAACCACAGATGATGAGGATAATGTCTTTTCTGGCCGAGGCCCACCCGTTCCAGAAATTCTCCAATGCAGGAATGAACCCTGAGCGTTGGGTATCCATCCAAGGCATTTCATCAATGAAAATGATTTTCTTGGGTTCTTCGGATTGCCGGATAATGTCTTTCAACATATCAAAAGCTTCAAGCCAGGTCTTTGGCATTGCGGGTTTCTTCATGCCGTACTCACGAAGTGACAATTTCCAGGCAGCCAGTTGCTTTTTCATCGGCGATTTTGCCAATCCCGTATGATAGAAAGTAAAATTGTTGGCGAATGTTTCTCTGACAAGATATGTCTTGCCAACACGTCTGCGACCATACACAGCCACAAACATCGAATCTTCCTCACGCATTGCGCTGAGAAGCTGCTCTTGTTCCTTTTTTCTACCTATCAGCATGTTCAGATACGTTTTGTGACTGCAAAGATACAAAAAATACGCTTATACTCTGCGGAAAGTGGCAAAAATTTAAAGATTCCGCAGAGTATAGACCATAATTTAACTTTTATTATAACTGCTTTGGATAGCCAAGAATGTCTATTTATATGCGTCCTTTTTGTAACTGGAGATAGTCTGTAAGTGATTTGCAGCCGGGGTAGAGGGTCGAGTAATCTACTGTCTTTCCCTCATGAAGCGAATCGATGGTCTTGGTTAGCGTGCCTCCGAAATCCGTATTGGGAAAGAAACAATATATTGTGTCGTATTCACCAATTCTTGCAAACAGGTACTGCCAGTTCTCAATCTCGTTTAGAACGATATAGTCAGACTTCTTGGGTACTCTGGTCATCGCTACCGCTGGATAGTGCTTCCTCAGCGTAAGATAGGCCAGCAAATCCTTGAAGTCCATGAACATCAGGCATGAACGTTTCGGCTGAGACATGGTGTTTACTATAACAATAAGACCTGAAACGCCAATGGTCTTAGGCGTGACAAACTCATCATCGTTGAAAAACTCCAGACCATTGTGCAGATTCCTGATGCCAATGCCGTGAAAGCAGCGGTTCATACACTCGAAATCAACGCTTGAACAGTATTTTGACACCTCTTTCTCGTCAAGATTGTAATCTTTCAGCAAAGCACGATCACTTTTGCTGAATCTATCATTCTTACGTACCTTGACAGCATGTTTTAGTCCAAGCCGCCTTCTTAACTCGCCGCTTTCAGTACTCATCGCATTCTATGGTAGCTTTGACATTGTTTTGTAATGGCCTCTTCCGTTAAGTCTTTCAATTCATCGACAGTATGCCCAAGGCGGAAGAAATCCGAGATGTCCTTCTCCTGTTTGCTGCCGCAGAGAGGCAACTCGATATTAAGGACACTCGGACAGTCATGTTCTTTCAGCTCATTCATACGGTTTGCCGACTCCTTGCGCCCAGTATCGTCCATGTCGTAGAGAATGGCGATGTGGCTGAACCGCTCGCGAAGAGACGGCAAAAGATTCTCAGGAACCTTCGCCGTCTCGCTATTTAAACAAATCGTATGAAAACCATGTGAAGAGAGACTGAGAACATCCTTCTCGCCGCCAGTGATGTAAAGTACATCGCCAGTTGGAGGCAATTGATTCAGTCCGAATACATAGGGATGGGGGAGGTGACCGGCATAGACAAAGCGCATCTGCTGTCCTGGCCTGTATATCTTCACACCCTTTCCCTCGTTAAAGAAGTAGCCAAAGAACGGATGACCATCATCGCAAATACTATATGGGATTCCGTCCGACCGACGGGAATGGAATGCTTTCACACTAACGACCGAGAATTTAGCTAACGTTGCGCTGTCGATGCCATACTGCCCCCAGTACTGTAAATCAAGTTGTGACAGTGACGCATTTGTCACAATCTCAAAAGGCAGTTCCTTACTGGGAACGTTCTGATGGTCATTGGCAAGCACAACCACAGGCTTACTGTTATTTGACGCAAGGATCGGTTTTCTATCGTCGAAAATGTTCAGGCATAGCTTCCTGTCAATCAAACGAAGTATTTCATCAAAATCATTCTTGGCATCCAGATTCTCCCATCTGGCGACAAACCAGAAACAGTCACCTCGAAGAGTACTGTCGCCGAAATCTACGAGGAAATACCTGTCGCATTTCTTGCCATAATACAAGTTGCAGCTGGCTCTGGTATCATCGTAGAACGGATTCTTAAACTTCACTCCAGGAGCAACGGTTTTACCGAGGTATTCCTGGAAGACTTTTAATCCTCCGTTGGTCTTGTCTAAGATGAGATCAATCTGGTCCATGATAATTCGGAGCTATCGTATCAACTGAAATGTCTGCAAACTGAATATCACCTGCTTAATCTCAGCAAGAGAGTACATGACAGGCGAATTTTGGGCATCCCCTGTCTTGACGGGGGTAAGTAGCTTTTGGTCTGCCCACTTGTGAAGCATGACCGGCTGGATTCCGAGTTTCGAGAGATAGCGTTTGGCATCAGCCTGCTTCATCATATCTGACTCTGGATCTCTAACTTTCATATAGTTTTCCACGCCAATCTCAGCAGCAGTGGTGATGATACGTTTCAAATCTGAGAGTGAAATTTCCATATTTTCTATAAATTTTTGATGTACTTATCCATCGCCTCCTGACAGACGGGATTCTGTTTGCCACAATAAAACTTCTTATTTCTCAAAGCAGTAAAGACGGTATTTGGCGCAACTTCATACTTTTCTGCAATTTGGCAGACAACTTTCCATGCAGAAACCTGCTTTGCCTTTATTTCAGGAGCAAACGTGATATAATCACGGCAGAAATCTTCTATCCTTTTTTGCCTCATTTGCTGAAATTTTGTACCTAAGTTCAACATTTTTTCGTCTTTTTGTTTTGAAATTTAAAAATTTTGTTTATCTTTGCAGCAGAATTTGCGTTATCCTGTTCGGAGAATTTTGAAATCGGTCGCAAAGGTACGTTAAAACTTCTAATTCTTCAAAGTAAAACGCTAAATATTCTATGTTTATAAAGATAGATTAACAGAAATTTAAATATTTTCACTGAAATATGAGAATTATCGACAGATTCGACGAGTACATGACGTTCAAGCATCTGAACGACAATCGTGCAACTAAAGACCTTGGATTTTCAATTGGAATGATTGGAAAATCAAGAAGTGAGGGGCGTGACCTTTCAAAGAAGGCCGTCCAGAGAATCCTTGCCATCTACAACGACATCGATGAGACGTGGTTCAAAACTGGTGAGGGTGAAATGATTTGCGAGCCTCGCAATACAAGGCAAGGATTGTTTGGTAAGGAAAGTGCTCAAACGGAAGAGGAAGATGCTCCATCAGCTTTTTCCGCTAGTCCATCATCACTAGATAAGCTCATTGACCAGATGTTTACTAACGGTAAAACAATGGCCGAGCTTGCAAAACAAATTGGATTCGCTCATCAGTTGATTGCTAATGAACAACAGCATTTGTCCAACGCACAACAACATTTGTCCAAAGCACAGGAAGAGACCGACAGAATTCTTTCCTTACTGGAGTTGGAAAAGGGCAGCAAAAATGAGCTTGAAAAGGCATTGAGAAAGCATCTTGATGAGCTTACTTCGAAGTAGTAATGAAAATTTACGATTTTAGTTAAATAAATAAAAATAGATCAAAGTGCCAGACTGCAAATTTCAATCCCAAAATAACGATAGCCGCAAAATAGCCGCAAACGCTGTTTTGAGACTATCGTACTTTTGCGCAGTACAAAGGGACTCCGAGAGAATCGGCATCAGTGCTTGTGGTTCTGAATGTCCACGGTTCGAGTCCGTGAGGGCACCCTCCCCAAACTCCTGTAGGTCAATGACTTGCGGGAGTTCTTTTTATGCATCATGTTTCCGCTTCAGTCCCAATGGGGATGGACGTGGAAATTGTGTCGTTATCATAAAAAGAAGCCTCCTACGATGTCGCGGATGCCGGCAAAGAGGTCTTTGAACATATTGGCACCAATAATGGTTTCACCTGTCACAATACCCTTATATTCGCGGATGGTGTGACCCTCAATCTGTGGGGTTCTTTGCAAGCAAAGCGTCTCCTTCGTCGCCGAGCGGTTGAGAGTATCATAATCGTTATCTTTTAAAAGTTTCTATCTGTTAGACATTTGAACGTAGTGAAAAGTTGCAAGCCCTCACAAAATATATAATGCTATCGCTGCACAGGCCTCGGCATCGGCCAAAGCATGGTGATGGTTCTCGAGGTTGTAGCCACAGGCAGCAGCTACGGTTTGTAGCTGATGATTAGGCAGCGAACGGCCAAATTGCCGGCGAGATGCAGTCAGAGTATCGTAAAAGCGGTAGTCTGGATAGTCCATCTGATAGACTCTGAACACAGCTTTCAGACAACTTTCGTCGAAGCGGGCATTATGAGCCACGAATGGGATAGTGGCAATTTGGTATCTTACATCATCAAGATCTTGATTAGAAAAGAATATCTCAACAATTCGTTCCTCCAACTGTTGCCATACTTTGGAAAACACCGGCGCATCCTCTGTATCACTTTCCGAGATGCCATGTACCCGCTGACACCAATAGTTATAATAGTTTGGCTCAGGCTGAATAAGACTATAGAACGAGTCAACTATCTGCCCGTCACGCACCATGACCACTCCGACGGAGCAGACACTTGACGGCTGCTGATTGGCCGTCTCGAAGTCGATGGCAATGAAGTCCCTGAGCATCGTTCAAATCTTTATTGTTTCTCCTTCTCTACTGATTTCCCAGAAAGTGATGTCCTTTTCGTCAGTAAATTCCTTCATGCGCCATGAAGATTGAGCTCCGCTCTTCCTCTCTCGCGACTCGGCATAGTTCGAACAAGTTCGGCTCTGCTCTCGCTGCTCGCTCGGTTCAAAGCCTGTAGTGAAGTGCATGGGAACGAACAGCCCGACCTTGAACCGTTCGATGAACTGACGGCCACCAAGGGTATAGCCGTTGCCGACACGCCCATCTATGGGGAACATTACCACATCGAAACTGTCGGCAACCTTGCGGATGTCCTTCAACTCGCCAAGGAATTGCTTCTCGTGAGCTATCGGATTGAACGTCTCTTCCATCTCAAAGCTGTATCGTTCTTGGTCTGGATTATCGTCTGTCAGGAACTTTGCATACCAGTTGTTCAGGTCGCCCGCATGGAAGATACGTTTACCTTCCATCTCAACAATCCACGACACACCGCTGTCTGTGCTGCCTAACGCCCATACGGATATGTTATCGTCAGACCATGAACCACCTTTGGCCAACCACACGTCAGCATCTTCTTTGTTGGCTCTCCGATGTTTGTAGATATCCTTGGAGAGAATGTAGGTGATACCTTCACGCTGCTTCTTCCACTCAAAGATTTCCTTCGTAAAGTGGTCTTTGTGGAAGTGACTGGAGAAGACATACATGGGCTTCTCGCTCCTTAGCACACCATCCATCACACCACTGGGATCCATCCAGTAGTCGAATACTAGGATGGACTGCTCCGTTTCGAGCACAAAGCCACTATGGAAGATGTAGGTCAGCGTCATGTTTCTTTTGCTAGTGTGAGCACATATTTGTCGTGTCGATAGTCAACATATCTTATATCCTTTGGCTTCTAACGTTTTGACTGCCTGCCCGATGCCATGTAATCACGAAACTCTTGTATTGTCATTGTTCTTTATTTTTCTTTTGTGAATTTGTAAACAGCCCATGTAGGTAGAATGACCAATAACAGCAATGACGCCTCCACCAATGCGTACGACCCGAAATAGTCAGCCAATGTCTGGAATTTCAGAACTCCATCTATCAGGAAGACCAGAAAGGCAAACCAGCAGAGAAAGAATATTGCCGAATACTTGATTTTTCGTTTCTTCAGTTTCATTATTCGATAGTTTAATACCACTTATACCCGTGTTCCTTGCAGTAGTCGATGGCGGGTTGATAGCCTTGGAAGGTAGCTTTGTGAATCCACTTTAACCCTTTGCGCTCGTCTTGGGGAACGCCTGTGCCTGTCATCAGAAACCAGCCTGTAGCAAACTGTGCCTGGGCATCACCGCCGTTGGCTGCCAACTCGTACCAGAAGGCACACTCCGACAGGTCTTTCTCTACGCCATCGCCGTTCCAATAGGCCGCTCCGCAGTTCTTCTGACTCTGTACATGTCCTTGGAAGGCTGCCTCACGATACCAAAGGAAAGCCTTGTGGTGATCCATTTCCGTGCCGTTGCCGAGATAATAGGCATTGGCCACATTGACCTGTGACTGCATATCCCCTTTATCAGCGGCTTTCATGTACCACTCAAAGGCTTGCTCTGTATTTTGCTCCACACCCTTGCCGTGATAGTAACACTCGCCGACGTTGAAGCAACCATAGACATCACCCAACTCAGCGGCCTTCATGTACCACTCAAAAGCCAACTCCAGATTGACCTTCACGCCAGTGCCACGCTCGTAGCAGACCCCAAGGTTGTTCATCGCCTTGGTGTCGCCCTCGTAAGCCTTCTCACGATAGCCGTCAGCCTTGTTGCGTTCCTTGGGCATAGGTATTAGATTCCCTCCATCTCGCTTGCTACACGAGCCTCACAGTCCCTCATGGCATCGATGGTCTTTTGCAGCACTTCATCCAAAGGCCATCCCAGCATTTCCGCTCCCTGTTCAATGACCTCACGAGAACAGCCTGCTGCAAAACCCTTTGACTTGTACTTCTTCTTGAGCGACTTCAGTTCCATGTCCTGAACACTCTTCGAAGGGCGCATCAGGGCTGCAGCCCATATCAGTCCTGTCAGTTCATCGGTAGCATAGAGCACTTTTTCCATCAGGTGCTCTGGCTTCACATCTACGGTTATGCCATAGCCGTGGCTGCAGATGGCATGGATCATTTCCTCGCCAACGCCTCCTTCACGCAGCAGTTCCGGGGCTTTGATGCAATGCTCCTCGGGATATAGTTCAAAGTCGATGTCGTGCAGCAGTCCGACCATTCCCCAGAAGTCCACTTCACTGGCGAACCCAAGTTGCTCGGCGTACCAGCGCATCACACCTTCCACTGTCAGTGCATGTTGAAGGTGAAACGGATCTTTGTTATACTTTCTCAGCAGCTCCCATGCTGCCTCTCTTGTGATGATATTTTCCATAATCCTTAATAGTTTTTTTTATCGATTCAGATATTTCCAGAGCTCGATGGAATCGTCGTGATGCCGTAGTTTCTCGACGATCGAGACGAGTTTCTTCTGAACGGCTTTCTGGGTGGTTCCCATCTGTTGGGCAAGACTCTTTACGGAGCGTTGCTTACAGCCCATGCCAAGCGTCTGTCGAAGCAGCAGGTTTTCATCCTCAGTGAGTGCATGACTCAGAAGGCTGTCGATCTTTTCCGACAGTTCAAACCTCGGCGCACCTTCAAGGGTGAACGGGTCATGGGTATCAACAATCGCATCAAGACTGCCGTAATTCTCCCATCTGTCCTGCATCTGCACCAGCAGGCTTTCTTCGTCATGTAACTCAGTTACGTCCATTCCTTCTGCTCTTTTGCCTAAATTCATTTAAATGTGAGGGCAAAATTACCAATAATCAGCGTAAAATCGCTATCTTTGCCATCAGTTTTGAGAATAATTAGGATTTAGAGATGGGTAACATCAAGATAATCAAAGGTGTATTTGACACCAAACTGGAGTTGGAGCATGCGGGCGTTGCAGCAGGATTTCCCAGTCCGGCTGACGATTATAGGCATGAGACGCTGGACTTCAACCGTGACTATATCCGTCACCCTGAAGCCTCGTTCTATGGCGATGTGGAGGGTGACTCGATGAGGGATGCAGGACTTTTGGACGGTGACCGTGTGATTATCGACAGGGCTGTAGAACCGCATGACGGTTCTATCGTCGTGGCATGGTGGGATGGTGGCTTCACGATGAAATTCCTCGATCTAACGCATCGGAAGGACGGCTACATCGAACTGCGACCAGCCAACCCTGATTACCCTGTGTTCACGGTCAATGATCCTGAGAACTTCCAGATTTGGGGCACGGTGATTCACCTGATAAGGACCTTCGAGAAAATATAATGGCGGCAGCAAATTATTCACTCTTCACTTTTCACTTTTCACTTATATGTACGGTATAGCTGACTTGGACAATTGCTACTGTTCGTGCGAGAAGGTTTTCCGTCCTGATTTGGAGGGAAAGCCTATCGTGGTTCTGTCGAACAACGACGGTTGCGTAGTGGCTCGTTCCAACGAGGCAAAGAAGATTGGCATCAAGGAGGGCACACCATACTTTCAGTTGGCTCAGTTGTTTCCTGGGCAGAAGATCGCAGTCTTCTCCTCGAACTATGAACTCTATGGAGAACTGACTGGTCGTGTAGTGAGCATCATCCGCCAAGAGACGCCTGCCTATTTCCGCTACTCGATTGACGAGTGCTTCATGTATCTTCCTTCTATTGACTATTCAACATTGACCATTGACCATTCTGCTGCGCAAAAGGAAACTGCTAGTAATGGTCAATCATCAATGGTCAATGTTCAATGGCAAAAGTGGGGAGAAAACCTGCATAAACGAGTGAAGCGCGAGGTGGGCCTGCCTATCAGCATCGGACTGGCTCCCAACAAGACACTGGCGAAGATCGCCTCGAAACTTGCCAAGAAGTTCGAGGTGTATAAGCATTGTTGCATGATCGATACGGACTACAAACGGGAGAAGGCTCTGGAATGGTGTCCTATCGAGGATGTCTGGGGCATCGGACGACGCTATGCTGCCAAACTCCAGTCATTAGGTTGCAAAACGGCCCTCGACTTTGCCAAGCATCACAAGGACTGGGTACGGCTGACGTTCAATAACATCAATATCGTCCGCACGTGGCAGGAACTGAACGGTGAGGATGTGGTGCCGAATGAGGAACTGGCGAAGAAGAAAAGTATCTGCACCAGTCGCTCGTTCAACGGCATGATCAGCGACAAGGACACCCTGCGCACTCACATTGCCAACTATGCTGCCCGCTGTGCCGAGAAACTGAGAGCACAGAAGACGGTAGCAACCACCGTTGGCGTATTCGTCAACACCAATGCCTTCCGTGAAGACCTGGCGCAATACTGGAACTTTCAGGAGACACGGCTGGTCACTCCAACCAGTTCTACGATTCCTATTGTTCAGGCGGCTCACGACGTGCTTGACCGCATCTTCATTCAAGGCTATCAATACAAGAAAGCGGGTGTCATCGTGATGGGTATCTCTCCAGACAGCCCTATCCAGCAGGACTTGTTTGACCTGAATGCCGAACAGATTCAGAAGATGCGCCGCCTCGATGAGGTGATAGACCGCATCAACCGCATGCACGGCTCAGAGACCATCGTAATCGGTGCCCAGCAATATACTCAGAAGGATGGTAAAGGCAAGGCTGCGATAGAGCGAGAGCAGAGTCAAGCTAGCTTGGGCTCTGCCGAGCGTAAGCAGGCTCGACCGAAGGTCAAGGCAGAAGTCTTTGCCAATGCCATCAAGCACGATTTCAGAAGTAAGAATCCGACCACGCGGTGGGGCGAAATCATGAAATTAAACGCCAACGCTAAGAAAAAGGAAAAATGATAGAGATTAGAGAAGCAACCAAGAGCCAGGCAGCAGAGATAGCCTGCCTGATTATGACGGCCATGACGGATGACTGTTGCCTGTATTTCTGTGGTGAGGGCTACGGATTGGAGGACTTGGCCTCCGACCGAGCCTGCTCACGCTCGGCTGAGCAAGCGAGCTTGCGCCGCTCTCGCTTACTCGCAGCCTTCCGCAAGATGATGACGATGCTTGTTGAGCGCGAGGATTCGCAATACAGTTATCGGAATACGCTGGTGGCAATGGATGCAGATAGGGTTGTCGGCATTTCCGTCAGCTATGATGGTGGGCTTCTGCATGAACTTCGGCGAGCCTTTATCGAGGCTGCCAAAGAACATATCGGCAAGGATCATACGGGTATGGACGATGAGACGCAGGCAGGCGAACTGTATCTTGACTCATTAGCCGTGCTACCTGAATATCGTCGTCAGGGCATTGCCCGAAGGCTGTTGTTGGCTACCAAGGAACGGGCTAGTCGTATGGGCTTGCCCTGTGTCGGACTATTGGTAGATAAGGACAATCCCGTCGGCGAAGCATTATACGCGTCCGTCGGCTTCCAATACGTGAATGATAACCAATGGGGTGGTCATCCCATGAAACACTTGGTATTATAGACTATGGCATGATGGCATAGGGTGCCGACAATAGTCGCAGGTTATCTCGCAAGATAATGCTTGTACGATTGCCACGCCTCAGTGATGTTCTCCAAGCTGGGTGTATCTGTGAAGCGCTCGGCTCTGCCGCTTTGCCCTGCAAAGAACGTCGCCTGACAGTCATCCTTGAAAGGCGACCAGTTGCCGCATATTGTTCCGTCGTAGGCGATGACAGGCTGGAAGATGCCGCTGTTGTTGTGGGCATGATGCCGGTGCTCGGGAGGGAGCACAATTTCACGGGACTTATAGCTGATGAGGTATTCGTCGTAGGGAGAAATCAGGAGAAACTTGCCTTTATGGAAGCCTCGCGTTCGGCAATCGTCGGTCAGATAGAATTCTCTACCCTTCCACTTTTCAACGTGGACGGAATCGCCCAAGAGCGCAATCCCCTTGCGACAGTCGCTGACGTTCAAGCCTGACCACCAGACAAAATCCTCCAGCGTGGCAGGCTGACGGCTCTGGAAATACTTGCGAGTGAAGCGCATCAAGGCTTCGGCTTTATCCATCTGCGCCGTCGGCTTCACTTTATTGGCTGTAAGTGCGTAGGTGGCTTTCATCGGCAACAACTCTCCACTGCAGAGCGTTCCTGACATCTCGGTCATACGAATATGGTACGACAGCTGGTGGTCATCCATCTTTATGCCTCTCTTTTCCAGGGCATGTACAAAGTCCTCTTTCGTCGCACTCCCCAAATCGGCAGCCGTCTGGGCGAGGATGTCGCGGACCCGATAGAGTTCTTCGTCAGGAATACTGATTTTGTTGCTGCTCATCCAGCCCTTGGTGACGGCAATGGCCTTGGGCGCACAGAGGCCAACCATCATCCAATAGTCTTCGGCACTCACCAGTTGCCAAGTGCCTCGCATCAGGTGCAGACGGATAATCTGCCCGCTGTCGAAGGCCTTCTTGAAAGCCTTGTGTGACGGCTTCCGGGTACGCATCTCCACAGCCCACCGCATCATACGGTACTCCTGTGCCTGCATGGCACCCATGTAGCTGACCACCTCGGCAGGGTCACTGTACTGGGGCGCAACCAGTTGTTGGCAGAGAAGTCGGATGGCTATCGGATTCATACTATTCTTATGAGTTCCTCCATTCTATTGATGATGATGTCGGCTCCAGATTTTTTAAGTTCCTCTCTGGCTCCGTTGCCCCAAGTCACACCACAAGTTTTAGCTCCAGCATTGGCTCCCATGAGAATGTCAACGGCCATATCTCCGACAACAAGAGTCTCATTAGCATCAAAGTGCATCGCAGCAAGAGTCTTCAGCACAGGTTCTGGCTTGGGCTTTGCCTCCATCACGTCATCCGCCCCTATTAAATAAGAGATGTAATCGGCAATACCCATATTGTGAGTCAATTCCGTGAGGGAATTGCGTGAACGGGACGAAGCGATAGTGAGCGTATAACCTTGTTTCTTCAGTGTTTTCAGGGTCTTGACAACGCCTGGGAAAGCTTTTGGCGTAATCTTCTGCAGATTCTCATTGAATATCCTGCGATATGTCTCTGCGCATCGGGGGATGAGTTCTTCCTGAATATCAGGGAACAGTGTCCTAAAGCACCCAGCCAACGGCAAGCCTATGGTGGCTGCACACTCAGCCTCAGTGCGGCTTGGCAGTTGCAGTTCCTTGATGGTCATCTGCATGGTCGTGACGATATTCCGTCTGGTGTCGCCCAGCGTCCCGTCAAAGTCGAATATAATCAGTTTTATGCTCATGCCTCTTATTCCATTCGTCCCCATTTGAGTCTCTCACTGCTCATTCGATTCATCTTCTACCTCACAATGCAGGAATCCCATTTCCTTGGCCTTTTCCTCATTCATCAGGAAATAGATGGCCTCGCCCTCGTTGCAGAGTTCACCCTTTGAGTTAATAATTTCTGCACTGATATACGCCAGGTTACGTACCTGTTTCGTCACTTTAGCCCTGATTGTCAGTTCTGGTTCAGTCGTAGGAACTGCCTTACGGAACTTCACATTCAACTGAACGGTATAGCCGCTGGTCTGTAATTTACGAGTGACCACCCAGCCGCACACTTCATCAATCAGCGTACTCAGAATGCCACCGTGCATAGTATCAACCCAGCCCTGATAGTTATGCTCAGGATGCCAGGTGCTTACGATATAGTCGCCATCCTCGTAGAACTCCATGTGAAGTCCGATGGGATTGTCAGGACTGCAACCAAAACAATTATATCCCTCATGGTTGCGCCAAGGATTTATTATCTTCTTCATTGGATTTCTTCTAAAGCTCCTGTCTCAATGATAAACCCACGAACCACGATATCCTTGGGAACAAGTGGATAGGGTTTGATGCCCCCTGCTATATAGCAGTCCCCCATTAGGGGACTCAAAATGTAGGCAATAATCTGGTCAATCATACGCACAATACCTAAATACACTTAAAACTAACGGCAAAGATAGTGATAATCACGGAATTTTCGCTAAATTTGCAGCAAGAATTAGCATTGTTTATCAAGTTACCCAACAAAAACTACAGTTATGAGACAGAAAAAGTTTATTTTTGTGATTCTCGCTGCCATGCTGCTGTCAGTGATTGCAGTGGCTCAGAGTTCCAAAAAGGCTGTTAAGGCCAGCGCCCTTGAAGTGTCGTTCAACTATCAGCGTCAGGCAGGCCCTGGCTCCAACCAGTATGCAGTGTGGATAGAGAACGAGAAGGGCGAGTTCGTAAAGACGCTCTTCGTCACCTCATACACAGCGAAAGGCCGTTCCCGTGGTGCTGAACCAGCAAAACGTGGTTACATCGTGCGTCCAGCCTGTGTGCCAGTATGGGTGAAGGACTCGAAGGCCGAGGAGAAAACAGATATGCAGTTGGATGCCGTCACTGGTGCCACACCGCAGGCTGGAGGCGTACAGACTTTCACATGGGACTTTACCGATGAGCAGGGCAAGGCTGTGCCGCAGGGAATCTATAAGGTAAAGGTCGAAGCCACGCTGATCTTCGACAGTGACATCGTCTATACGGGAACATTCTCTACCAAGGACAAACCCGGCAACATCACACTCACTTCGGAGTTGACCAAGCCCGACGAGCAGCATAAGAATATGGTGACGGATGTGAAAGCCGTACTGAAATAAATATGGAAGAATTCAAGGATAAAATTGCCGTCGTGACGGGAGGCGCTCAGGGCATCGGACGTTGTATTGCCGATGAGTTTCAGAAGGCTTCATCACAGGAGAGAACATCTGCATTGATGGTGGCATGACCCATCAGATGATCTATCACGGTGATAATGGCTGGAAATTGGAAATATGAAGAAGGGTTTACTTTTATCAATTGCTTTGATAATGTCAATTGTAATATCGGCACAAGAAAGCGGTGAGGACCTGCTTTCTATTGAGGGATTGGTCAACAGACAAATGCAGAACTATCCGAAGTCGCGGCTGCTTGACATCTATAAGTCGTGTTTTCAAGATTATATGGGAGCAGAACATCTTTTGTCGGACAGACAAAGGGTGAAGGCTTATTTGGATGAAGAGCTGAATACTACCAGCCTTGATGACCTCATGCCCTGGTACTACGAGCCGTGGGCAAATACGCCATCAGCCACTCACCTGACTACCGTGAGGTCTATCATCCCCACTATAGGATCGTAGAGCGTAGCATCTTTGAAAAAGAAATCAAACATCTAATAGAACCCAAAAAGAAGAATCTATAATGAAGAAAACAAAGTTTATTATTGCTGTTTCTGCCATATTAACGTTCATGGCAAGTGTTCCTGCTTTTGCTCAGGAAGAAAATGGATTTAAGAACTTCAACGTGAGGGAAGACTTTACGGAGAATGGTTTTCAATGGTTCCACGATGCAGAGCTGTTGGCGGCTGGCGACAAGGACAAGAGCAATGCCATGACGATTGGCTGGGGTGGCATCGGAACGCTCTGGGGACGCACTGCCCTGACTGTCTATGTGGCTGAGAAACGCTACACCAAGGAATTCATGGATAAGGCAGAATACTTTACCGTGATGGTCTTTGACGTAAAGGACAGTAAGGTCCTGAACTACATGGGAACGAAGAGCGGACGTGATGGCGACAAGGCTCAGGCTTTGGGACTTCACACGGCATATACTGCAAATGGTACGCCTTACTATACTGAGGCTGCGATGGTGATAGAGTGCAAGATTATGTATGCAGCACCCTTTGATCCTCAGTACTTCAAGAGCGATGCTCCCAAGCGGATGTATGCCAACTTCCCGGCAGGCATCCACTCCATGTATATAGGTGAGGTCGTTAATGCCTGGAAGAAATGACGAACGAAGCAAGAACAGAGTCAAACTTGCTTGAGCTATGCCTTGTAAGGAGAAATTCGATGTAAATCAAATAAATTAAGTAACTATGGCATATACAGGACGCTTCGGTCAGTCAGATGACTTCAGACGTGATGAGCTTATCCGCATCATTGAGCATTCCGTGGAAAAGCTGACGTTAGCAGAGTTGGAAGCTCTATACTATGATATGACCACGAAATCGTATATCAATGACAATTAAGTGATATGGTACAGCAAATAGAGATAATCCTGAAGCCAAAACGCAGAGGCTTCCACTTGGTGACGAGTGAGATTCTGAGTCAGTTACCCAAACTGCCGAAGACTGGTATCGTGAATATTTTCACGAAGCATACCAGTTGTGGATTGAGCATCAATGAGAATGCAGATCCAGATGTTCGTGTGGATATGGAGACCATTTTCAACCGTCTGGTTCCTGAGAATCGTCCAGAGTATGAGCACACCTTGGAAGGTGCTGATGATATGCCAGCTCATGCCAAGTCCACACTGAGCGGTGTGAGCATCACTATTCCCATTACTGACGGACGTTTGAATCTCGGAACTTGGCAGGGCATCTACTTCTGCGAGTACCGCAATTACGGTGGTTCCAGAGAGTTGGTTGTAACGATCATAGGCGAATAAGAATATGAATAATCCGCAGCCTTATTTGAGATTGCGGATTAGCTTTATTTAGTCATCAGTTATTCTTGTATCTCTCACCGACGAAACCGTTGCCTATTTCGCCTGAAATGAGGTCGAAATGCTGAAATATTGGCGGCGTCGGAGATAAATCATAATAGTCCATCTCTGCTATTGGCAAACAGAAATATTCCATCTGGTCATAGCTCGTATAAAGACGGGGCAATACGGGGTTGTTGTCGTATATCCATCGTTTCACATCATCCTCTACATTGAAGTTTACCATGCCAGAGCATCTGACGGATATATTATCTGCGTATGCCAGTATCTCAACATTAGGATTCTGGCGTAACTCCCGATAGACAGCCTTCTGTGCAGAAGTGGCAAAGTAAAGCACATGCCCTTCCTGCTTCATGATCTGGAAGATGCGCAACTTAGGCAGATTGCCCTCGCTGGTGGCAAGGGCAATCTCTTTGTGATCTTTCAGGAACTGAATTGCTTTGTCGAACATCTCGCTTACCATTTCAGTTCTTCCTGCAGAATTACACCATCAGTCATAGGGCTGTCTGCTTCGGTGAAGGCATTGGCCTTGTATTGGATGCAGAGCATGGTCAGGTTCTCACTGCCCGTGTTCTTCAGCGCACGCTTGCCATCGGGAGCGACACGGATAATGGTGCCCTCGCTGACGGGGAAGATCTCACCATCCACCTGATACTGGCCTTCACCCTTCAGGATAATGTACAGCTCCTCATGAGTCTTGTGAGTGTGCAGGAAACCGCTGTCCTGACCAGGAACGAGCGTCTGGAAACTCAGTTCGCTACCCGTTGCGCCAACGGCCTGACCTGCGAAAACCTTACCTTGAATGGTTACGTTAGGTCCCATCGGAAGCACGTGCTCGATAATCTCACTCATCTTACCTACGCTTACTGCGCTGAAATTCTTACCACTCTTAATTGTCTCAATCTGTTTCATAATTCTTATTCGTTTAAAATATTATTTACTAGGTGCAAGGACAGTGCAAACCGAATGCAGAAAGCTTGCTTTATGCTGAGGTGCAGCCTGTCCT
>Ga0256404_1004363_pt1 | contig 26928 bp, 23 predicted proteins | sample RumenRJG_01DNA_FD_185990 | JGI IMG/M metagenome (GOLD analysis project Ga0256404, IMG submission 185990) | Bovine rumen microbial communities from Lethbridge, Alberta, Canada - RJG_01 | ecosystem: Host-associated > Mammals > Digestive system > Stomach > Rumen | place: Canada: Alberta | collected...
AAATCTCGCCAAATTCCGGGATTCCGGCATACTTGACAAGATTTGTCACGCTGTTTTTGGACTCGAAAAAGGCCTGGCCCATTATTTTTGTGCATATTTATAATTTGTTTATAAAATATATTTCTATCATTAAAATATTTGCAAAAAATGGTCCTTTCAAGCCTTGTCAAAAATTCGGAAATCCGATTTCTAACGAGACACACATTTTTTAGCTGACAAATCTTGTCAGCCCTTATGAAAAGCAAGAATTTGACAAGATTTTTGAAATTCTGCGTGACAAATCTCGCCAAAAATTCGAAAATCGAAAAGTTGACAAGATCTTCGCAGTAACCAATACCAGCTGGCACCAGAATGCTCCGTCATGCTGATCGGAGTCGGTCAGAGGTCTGAAACTGCATCACAGTTCTTGTTCCGAACAGTGTAATAAATCATATAGTTCCCAGGATCGTTTGCTGCAGTTTCCGGGCGGCCGTGCTCATGGGATGCTGCGGGTCATACACCATACAGACCTGGCGCTTAGGGATCGGATCCCGAAGGGGGATCGCAACGATCTCGCGTTTGGCAAGGGCCTCCCGGGCCATCGGCTCCGGGATAAAAGCAAGGCCTAATTCGCTTTTTACCAGAGGCAGGATCTGGTCGGTCGCAGCCGCTTCTGTATCCGGGTCCAGCTCCAGCCCCTGAGAGAGAAACAAGTCATGGTAGAATTTCCAGGTCATAGATTCCCTTGCAAGGCTGATCAGCGGATAATCGGCCAGTTCTTTCAGGGAAAGTTCCTGTTTTTCCAGCGATGAGAAGGTTTTCCCGCCTATAAGGATCTCTTGGAACGTCTGAAGAGGGACTTTTATGAGGGGCGTCTCCGTCAGTACGGGAGTTGTGACAACGGCGAAATCGACTTCGCCGTTTTTAGCGGCCTGCACGGCTTGAAGAGCAGAATGGTTGCTGATCCTTAAACGGATACCGGGATATTCCATGCGAAACGCTTTTATATAGGCCAGAAGAAAAATATTGAGCGCTGTTTCGGTAACGCCGATAGAAATGCTGCCGCGAACCAGACCGGTTATTTCGGACAATTCCCGCTCAGCTGTCTCAAGCTGCACCATGGCTGCGGATACGTGACCGTATAACTGTTTTCCTTCCGGTGTCAGGGTAACGCCCCGATTGGTACGGATGAAAAGGGTGCATCCGGTCTCATTTTCCAGGCAGTTGATAGCCCGTGTCAGGTTTGGCTGGCTGCTGCCGATCGCGCGGGCTGCCTGCGTAATGTTTTTGTATTTGGCTACATAATAAAACAGCTTGTAGTACTCAAAATTGACGTTCATGCACCCTCCCGTTTCCCAAGGACCGGTTCTTTTTCCGATGTCATCGCTGCCGAAATTTAGATCGAGTCATATCATTTTTTTATCGCGTTCATATCAATTATAGCCTTTACGCAAATTTTTCCATTCACTATAATAATACAAAGGCAGAAAGTCAAACATCTGCCGCTGTAACTACCGATTCCAAGATCCTGGGTCGGAAAAGCAGACGATCGTATCGAAGAACGGAAGGCGAACGCATCATGAAACAGAGAATCAAAAGAAAGATCTCACACGGACAGATGTCGGAAGCATTGGCAACAGCAGGTTTTCTGTCGGCTTCCGGCGGCCTGCAGGACGCCTACACCTATCTTTTCCGGGGCAAAGTATTCGCAAACGCCCAGACAGGAAACATCGTTCTCTTGAGCCAGTGCGTCATCAATGGAGAATGGAGCAGAGCTCTGCATTACCTGATCCCTCTTTTATCTTTTGCTCTGGGGGTCTTTGCGGCCGAACTGATCCGCGAACACTTTCAACATACGGTGAAGATCCACTGGCGCCAGCTGGTCCTGTTTGTTGAGATCCCCCTTTTGTTTGTGGTTGGTTTTATGCCCACGAGCTGGAACATGCTGGCAAACTCCATGGTTTCTTTTTCCTGCGCCATGCAGGTGCAGGCCTTTCGAAAAGTCAGCGGCTATCCTTTTGCCAGCACCATGTGTATCGGCAACCTGCGCAGCTGTATGGAATCACTTACCGTGTATTTACGCCTGCACCACAAGGAAGACCTTAAAAGAGCTCGCCGGTACGCAGAGATCATCGTTCTTTTCGCTGTCGGAGCCGGAGTCGGAGGCGCCATGCTTTCCAGAGCAGGAAGTTATACGATCTGGATCTCCTGCGGTCTGCTTGCGGTCAGCCTGTGTCTGATGTTTATCCGGGAAGAAGAGGAGCTTCATGAATTACAGGATCCCCGCGATGGCCAGGGCCGCTAGAATCAGCCCCAGCAAGACCAGGGCGGAAATGATGGTCACGGCCAGACTGGTTTTGCGGCGGTCGGCAGGGCTGGCCGTATGAGAGGAAGGCGGGATCAGACGGGCAGCCCGCAGACCTTTCGCAATGGGATCGTAGATCAGCATGGCTATGGCAGCGTTTAAACCTCCCTTGATCAGGTTGAAAGGCATGATGATGGGAATCAGCATAGCTACGACTGCCTGGCGGGGAGCCCCCATATAAATAGGAGTCAGCAGATAATTCCACAGCATCATGATCAAGGTCTGAGCAGCAATGCCCGCAAGCAGTCCCAGAACGGCCCCTTTAAGGCTGCGCCGGTGCCGGTAGATCAGGGAAGCGGTGCAGCAGAAAGCAGCCGTGGAAAGAAGGTTCATGGCAGCCCCGATAGGGCCCGTACTGCTGATGGTGATCATCTCGAAAACACTGACGATCAGCGCGATGACAAAAGCCTCTAAAGGCCCGTAGATAAAGCCTGCGATCGCAATGATCACGTCTTTAGGTTCATAGGTCAGAAAAGGGGCAGCCGGAAAAATGGGAATATGGATCAGAACGACCAGCAGATAAGAAAGAGCCGCCATCATGGCCAGAGTGACCAACTTTTTGGTGTGCCCGGCGCGGGCTGACGGATTTTGCTTTTGTTCGGTGGAATGTCTCATATGGGATCCTCCTTTACGATAAAAAATCACCCGAAAGAATATCTTCCGGGTGATTTTTGTCGAATCGTAAAATGGCAGCCGTCAAAAGCCCTGCGAGCACCTATGATATACGGATCCATGACACGATCTTCTTTCATCCAGACTATACTGTCGGTTCCGGAACTGCCGGATCGGCCGTTCTGACATAAGATCCAGCTGGCTGGCGCCATAGATCCGATGAAGGAACGGTTCGCAGACTTTTACTGCCGGTGGGGAATCACACCCCGCCCTGAAGATATCCTTATTTCTTTGTTTCTGTATAATAGCTCTGAAAGGTTTACAAATCAATGGTTTTCGTCATTTTTGTTTTATGAATTCGTTGATCCGCACGAACCGGATCCTAATGATCCGAACCTTGGGACAGAGGAGATGTTTCGGTTTGAGAAACGGATGAGAATTTAGAAAGCTTTAGAAACACCTTCAGAAGAAATCTCTGCGACAATAAGAGAAGATCAAAAGCAATTCCGCTTTTGACAAAACATCAACGGAGATCAAATTCTCCATCTTATTGAAAGGAGACCAGCTTTATCATGAGCAGGAATAACATTCAGAAATTCTTCAAACGGGTAACCATTCTCGGAATGGTAGCAGCGCTGTCACTTTCTGCAGCAGCCTGCAGCAGCAAGAAGAGCAACACAAATTCCACGTCTTCCTCCAGCCAGGCGGAAACGTCTACGACTTCTGAAACGAGCAATACGAGTGGAAACTCTTCTAAGAGTTCAACGTCTAAGTCCTCCTCGTCCTCCTCTTCCTCGAAGAAGAGTAGTACTTCATCTAAAAAAGATACTTCCTCTAAGAATACAGAATCTTCCTCCAGCAAGACAGAATCGTCATCTTCTTCCTCTTCGAACAGCAGTTCACCGAAAAAGTAAAGGATTTACACAAGGAAATAAGACTGGCAGCCAAGGGATGTGAAGAAACGGCAATTCGTTTCTCACATCTCTTCTTTATGTCTGTCGCTTACCAATCCCAAATACACGACAGCACAGCGTGCAATTTCTATATCCATGATCCTAGGATCCCCCAGGCTTGGATCAGCCTTTCCAGATCCCAGGCGGCATTGGCCGGGCTGGTGGAGGGAAGCCGCACCGCCTCGATCCCGGTCAGCGGCTGCTGGTATCGTTGGTAAAGGGCATAGGGAGTTCCTCCATTGGTGATGATATGTCGGATGCTGCTTCCTGACATGATCCCGGCAAGGTCATTTACCTTGACGTTGCGGATGGAACTGTCGGAGGATCCGACTATGTCGCAGGAGGCGATGGTGTCCCATAAGGCCAGGCGGCTGGACAGGATCAGCGCCTTCTTTTCTTCTATGGAAGAGGGGACCGGCTGCCCGAAAACAGCCGCGATCACCTTCCAAAAGCGGTTCTGAGGATGTCCGTAATAGAACTGCTGCTCTCTGGATTTGACCGAAGGGAAGCTGCCCAGGATCAGGACCCGGCTCTCTGCATTGTACAAGGGCGGAAAGGGGTGGATCTGATGGGTTTGGATAGAGGTCGGTTTATCAAGCTTTTTCATTTTGTCTTGTTTCTTTATAGCGGGCGATTTTTAAGCCACTGGCTAAAAGCCAATGGCTTTAACCTATGACAATTTCTTACAGCCTGCCGTCGATCAGATCCAGGACCGGGTCAAGGTTGGCAGGACTTGCAAAGTTCTGGTCACCTTCGGAGGCCAGAAGAGGTTTCATCCATTCGGGCACAGTGCCGGCTTTTTTCCATAAGCTTACTGTCATTTGATCCTGCCAGGTAAATTCAGAAGGCTTCCAATCCGACCGGGCGTAAAAAAGAGGGATCTGATCGAATTCTCCCAGCAGGGAGGGAGCCTGGTCGTCCGGCATCAGGCCGACCGTCAAAAGGCCCAGGCGATGGGTATCCGGGTCCAGAAGGCGGACGCAGCGGGACAAAAGGGCGGGCGCCTCCATATTACCGGTAACAGGAGCCGTCACGATAAATAGTATAACTGCATAAGGCTTGATCTTGCTGGCGGTCGCCTGTTTCAGATCCAGGGTATCGACATTACGAAGATCTGATAGATAGGAAGCGTATTGACGGCAGCAGGGAGCGTCCTCGACAAGTAAGACGGTGTGGACAAAATCATCTTTCATAGAAATAAAATCCTCCAAAAAACGGCGATGATTAGACATGATTGTAGCATCATGCCCGGAATTTGCGCAAGTTTATGGTCGAAATAACGAAAATAATGGATTATTCTGTAAAGTTTCCTTTTTTCTATTGTGCTAATTAAACAAGTGGAGTAGAATGGCAGTCGTAAGGGAAAACATTAGCAACTAGCAGCTACTCGTTTTTTCATCTCATCCCATATGGCCCGCTGGCAGGCAGTCTGTGACTGTTTGCCGGTGAGCATTTTTTTTATGCTCCAAACATGCTATAATAACCTGTCTGATAAAAGAAAAAGCAAAAACGGGAAAGTCTGAGGGAGCAATATGAAGATCAGAAGACGAACGGAAGCCGTCATCGACCTTACGCGTTTATCGTCCAATGCGGCCCTGATCCGCCGGCGTCTTAAGCCGGGCGTGCAGTTTATGGCGGTGCTCAAGGGCGACGCCTATGGGCACGGCATCGAGGGGGTCATCGGAGCGCTGGAAGAAGCCGGAGCCGACCAGTACGCGGTAGCTACCTGGGAAGAGGGAGCTAAAATAAGGGCCTGCGGGTCGACCAAACCGATCCTGATCCTGGATGATATAGGGGAGTACGATCTGGACGGCCTTCTGGATAATCATCTGATGCCTGCGGTCTATACGCTCAGCATGGCTCAGGAATTAAACGATAAGGCGGCTCAAAAGGGAACGACGGCCCATATCCATATCAAGATCGATACCGGTCTGCACCGGGTAGGTTTTCTGCCGGGGCCGGAAGCAATCGATCAGATCGAAGCCATCAGCCGTCTGCCCCATGTTAAAATCGATGGTATTTTCAGCCACTTTGCCCGGGCCGATCAGCGTAAGACTGCTGAGGTCGGAGCGGACGGTCTGAATGCCACCCAACGGCAGCTGCAGACATTTCTGTCTCTTACCGAAGAATTACAGAGGCGGGGAGTCGATGTGGGCCTTAGGCACATCATGAACAGCCCTTCCTTCTTATTATATCCGGAGGCTCAGCTGGATATGGCCCGCGTGGGCGATGTCCTGTTCGGCCTGTCTCCCACCGATGAGGTGGATCTGAAAGATCTGGGCTTTCAGCAGGTCCTCAGCTGGTACACCCGGGTAGCTATGGTCAAAGAGCTGCCTGCCGGGGAAGAGATCGGCTACGAGGGCGGCTATACCACCAAGCGTCCTACCCGGGTAGCCACGCTGCCGGTAGGCTTTGCCGACGGTTTCCGCTGGAACCTGTCCAATAAAGGCTGCGTAAGGGTAAGGGGGAAGCTGGCTCCCATTATCGGCCGGGTCTGCATGGACCAGTGCATGGTCGATGTGACCGATATCGAAGGCGTTGAGAGGGGCGATACGGTGTCTTTGATCGACGACGATCTGACCATCGAAAAAATGGCAAAGCTTTTGTCCACCAATATCGATGAGATCGCCTGTGACATTTCGCCCAGGGTCCCCAAACGCTATATCCGTTAAGAACGTCAAGAAAGGCTAGTTATGCAGGAAGTTTTGCAGGAAAAACAGATCGCCACGTTTCACGCACACACCACCCGCTGCCATCATGCGGAGGGTACCGAGAGAGAATACATCGAAAGCGCCCTCAAGGGCGGCATGAAGGTCCTTGGCTTTTCGGACCACGCTCCTTACATGTTCCCGGACGGCTACTATTCCAACTTCCGCATGGAGCCGGATAAGCTGGATGGGTACGTTACGACACTTGAGAAGCTGAAGGAAGAATATAAGGACCGGATCACGATCCACATTGGACTGGAAATGGAGTATTACCCGGATCTGTTAAAAAAGCAGATGGAATTTTTGAAGGGTTACCCTCTGGAATACCTGATCCTGGGCCAGCATTTTACCAAAAACGAGTATGACGGGGCCGGCAGCGGGGCTCCGACGACGGACGAAAGTCGGCTGAAAGATTACGTGGACCAGGTGATCGAAGGGGCTTCCACCGGGGCATTTTTGTACGTGGCTCATCCGGATCTGCTGAATTATGTGGGCGATGCGGCGGTGTACGACAAGTACATGAGGCGTCTGTGCCGCGAGACCAAAAAGTTGAATATTCCGCTGGAGATCAATCTGTTAGGCATATGGAACGGGCGTCATTATCCCAATCCCGCCTTCTGGCAGATCGCCGGCCAGGAGGGCTGCCCGGTCGTTACCGGATCCGACGCCCATCAGCCGGACAAAGTCTATCAGCCGGATACCTACGCCAGGGCCATGGATATCGTGCGAAAGTACGGGCTCAATTACATAGGGGAAGAGGAGCTGCTGTGAACAGATGCTATCACCTTTGGCAAGTTATGGCATGAATAAATAGAGGGCGGACTTTCGAGTCCGCCCCTTCTTATTTGACGGTGACGCCTTCCATAGACGGCGTTACGCGCACGACTTTCCAGCTGGGGTCGGTCCGTTTTTCGATGGCCGCCCTGGCGTCTTCGGACAATGGCTGCTGGCTGACCAAAAGGCAGGTAGATCCCGACCCGCTGATCAGCAGGCGGCCATTTGTGTCTTCTTCCGTTATTTTTTGAATAATGTCGAAGTCCTTGATCAGGCGGCGCCGGTAGGGCTCGTGGATCAGGTCGTTGGCCGCGATCTTAAAAGTTGCAAGGTCGCCGCTTTCGAGCGCCTTGATCAGAAATAAGGCGTGGGCCGAGTTAGCAGCCGCGACAGACCGGGGATAGACATCCGGAAGGACGCTGCGGGCCCGTTCGGTGCGGACTTCAAAATCAGGAATAAAGACGGTAAACTGCCACTTGTCCGACAAAGGGAGCGGCATATAAATAGGTCCGTCGTCGGTCACCAGGGCAGCCGTCAGGCCGCCGAAAAGGGCGGGAGCCGCGTTGTCGGGATGGCCTTCCATTTTAGCGGACAGCTCAAATAATTGAGCCGGAGTCAGGGCCCGGCGCTGCCCAAGGGGCTTGTCCGTCTCCTCGGAGCCGAAGACGGAGGCAGCCATCAGGCCGCCGGCTACCATGGTCATGCTGGATCCCAGTCCTCGGGAGATGGGTACGTCCGAATGGAACTGTACCGTCAGCGGATAGGGAGGCCGGTCGGGCCCAGTGGCTGCGACAATGGCCTTCCAGCCCCTGCGGTAGGCTTTTAAAAACAGATTTTCGTTGTTGATATATTGAGAAAGAAAGCCGGACAGGTGGTTGTCGTTGTCCGGAGAAATATCTACGTCAAAGTAGGCGTACAGATCCAGAGCCAGGCCCAGGCAGTCAAAGCCGGGACCCAGGTTGGCCGACGAAGCCGGAACGGTGATGGTGATCATAGGCCCTCCTTACTTGTTACGAGTTACTTGTTGCGAGCCGAAAGTTTTTTCATGGAAGAGGCGATGTAAGCCATGCCGTCTTCCGGTTCGATGGATTCGGTAAAGCGGACAGGAAGATCCAGCAAGTTGGCCAGTCCCGGGGGAACGGGGACCTCGGTCAGTTGATTCAGTTCTTTCATGGCGGTAAACTCATCGTCCGGCGCCTTTCCGGTCAGAGCGGTCAGCACACTGGTGCAGAATTTATAAGGAGAAGCGGTCGACAGGACTACAGCCGGCCGGGTATCGCCGCTGGTCTGACGGTATTGGTCCAGCGCAGCCACGGCCACAGCGGTGTGAGGATCGATCAGCTGACCGTTTTCCATGTACATGTCATGAATGGTCATCTGGCACTGGTTCTCACTGGTCCAGAAACCGGCAAAATCCTGCTGAATGGATGCCAGCAGCGAGCCGGACACGGTGTAGCTCCCCTTTTCGGACAGCTGTTTCATCAGATCGCGTACCAGACCATCGTCGCCCCCGGATTTGAGGAAGAGCAGGCGCTCCAAGTTGCTGGAGACCAGGATATCCATGGACGGAGACATGGTGGTGTGGAAGGGCCGCCGGGCGTTGTAGGTGCCGGTCTTCAAAAAGTCGGTCAGCACGTTGTTGGAGTTGGAAGCGCAGATCAGTTTGCCGACCGGCAGGCCCAGCTGTTTGGCCAGGTATCCGGCCAGGATGTCGCCGAAGTTGCCCGTGGGCACGACAAAATTGACGGGCTCGCCGACCTTGACCGCCCCGTCTTCGACCAGGCGGCAGTAAGCGAAGTAGTAGTAGACCACCTGCGGCAACAGACGGCCCAGGTTGATGGAGTTGGCACTGGACAAAATCACCCCGTCGAGGGCTGCCGCCACCTGGGGCGAGGAGACGGCCTCTTTGACCATGCGCTGGCAGTCGTCGAAGGTGCCTTTTACCGCGCATACGTGAACATTGTCGCCGCCCGCGGTCTGCATCTGGCGCTTTTGTACGCCGGAGACGCCCACCTCGGGGTAGAAGACCGTAATGTCGGTGTGAGCCACGTCCTTGAAGCCGGCCAGGGCTGCCTTGCCCGTGTCGCCGGAAGTGGCGGTCAAAATGGCGATGGTGACGTCAAGACCATCCATCTCGAAGGCCTGGGTCATCAGGTGGGGCAGCAGAGTCAGGGCCAGATCCTTGAAAGCAGAGGTGGGACCGTGCCAAAGCTGGGCCAGATAGCCGTCCCGGTAAGGGACGACAGGGACTACGTCGGGAGTGTCAAAGTTGGCGCCGGCCTGCCCCCCTTTGCCGTAGGCCGCGGTGACGGCCGCGTGCAGCTGCTCCTTGGAGTAGTCGTTCATAAACAGATGCAGGATGGTTTCGGCCGTCTGCGGATAGGACTTGCCCAGCAGGGTGGCCGGGTCGCAGTGGATGGACAGATCGAGAGGAGTAAACAGGCCTCCGTCCGGAGCCAGGCCTTTGATGACAGCTTTATGAGACGGGACCGAAAGGGACCGGCCGCGGGTACTGACGTATTGGTTCATGATATATCCTTTCATAAGCGGGCATGCAAGGCCCGTAAGGAACAAGGCGGTTTCTAACCGTATTCCTTATTGTAAAGCATACGCGGCAATAATACAAGTGTACGTTACAGGCGGACAAAAGACGGACTGCGGAGGAGCTCCGGGCAAACCTTACGGCAAAGAGGGCAGGTCAACATTTACGATCATTTGTCCGGAGTGGGGAAGTGGTGTGCGTTTGTAAAACATGATCATGTACCAGGGAAAATAGGTGACAGGACCTTGTTTTTCAACGTTCCCGCTGCAGAAAACGATTCCCTGTTTTAGCTCCCATTCGGAGACAGCCATGGCGTTATCGAGGGCCGTATGGCTGTGATAATCTTTTCCGGATTTGATCTCCAGGGGGATGACCTGCTGATCTTTCTGCAAAACAAAATCAAGTTCTCCGATTTTCTGCTTATTGTAGTAGTACAGCTCGAAACCGTTTGAAACCAGCTGCTGAGCAAAGACATTTTCCAGGATACTGCCCATGTTTACGGAAAGATCCCCCTGAAGAATGGTAAATTGGATGTTGTCCATGCTTTGGGCACACAAGAGGCCGCAGTCGCAGAGGAATAACTTGAAGATAGTGGATTTTTCGTTGAGTTTCAGCGGCAGCTGCGGGGCTGTCAGATTATAGCAAGGCAGAGCGACTTCGGCATCGTCAAGCCATGTGAAAGCATCTTCGTATTCACGGGAGCGGGCATTTTTGCTGATTGCGGATAAGGTAAACCGCCTGTTTTTGTCGTCCAGCTGTGCGGGGATGAGGTCGAATACCCGTGTGACCCTTGCTTTGTTTTCAAGAGCATATTTGGAAATATCCTGCCGGTACAGAGACAGGATATTTTGCTGAGTTTGGATCACGCGGCCGATATCATGGCTTTCGATGAAAGTTTTGACCACATCGGGCATTCCCCCAACGATCGTATAATATCGAAACAGGTTCAACATGCTTTGATGAACGGCCTGTGATACAGATTCCTGCCTTTCGTAGCAGGATCTTAAATAGAACAAAACATCTTCCTGAAGGCCGTTAGCCAGGCAGAACTCCTCAAAATCCATGGGATACATCCGCAGCGTTTCTTCGTATCCGACCGGATAAGATTTGACAGTTTTATAGCGGACTCCCAGCAGTGATCCGGATTCGATATAATCAAAACGTCCGTCTTCTACCAGAAATTTGATAGCTGTGCGGGCATTGGGACATTCCTGTATTTCGTCAAAAAATACTAATGTCCGATGGGGGGTCATCTTTCTGCGGGCATAAGCCGTCAGATTCATTATGATGGTATCAGCATCCAGATTTCCTTCAAAAATTTTGACAGCATCGGGTTCGGTAATAAAGTTGATCTCGACCATAGAGTCGTATTGTTTACCAAGTTCCCGGATGCTGTAGGTCTTTCCGATCTGTCTTGCCCCGGTTATCAGCAGAGCTTTTTTATTTTTATTATTTTTCCAGGCGGTAAGATCCTTCATGATTTTGCGGTACATTTAAATAGCCTCCCGACACGAATACACAAATTTTAAACGGATTTCTCACTGATTATACACGAAATATTATAATACTAACAAGGGGAAATACACGAAATATTAGGATTATACAGCCAGATTTTACACGAAATATGAAAGTAATGGGACAGCTATATACACGAAATATGGAAACGATTGAGCTTGTTTTTACACGAAATCAGTAGGAGGTCACCATTTCCTGTTTGATTCTCTCATTGCAGTTTTTAAAGCAGGGTGATAGGATTCAATAGGAAATACAAAAGAAATGTTCAGTAGAAAAAGCGGTAGGATATTCATTAGACATGTTCATAAGAAATATTCATTAGGAATATTCATAAGAATAGGAAGAAACATTCCGGGAGGTATTCAGATGGGCCATTCAGATTCAAGAAAAGTTGCGATCATCGGCTGCGGGTTCGTGGGATCCGCCAGCGCTTTTGCTTTGATGCAGAGCGGTTTGTTTTCCGAAATGGTGCTGATCGATTCGAATCAGGACCGGGCGGAAGGCGAAGCCTTGGATATTGCTCATGGCATTCCCTTTGCACATCCGATGAACATTTACGCAGGCACCTACGACGATATCGTTGATGCGGCCGTTATTGTTGTTACTGCGGGAGCAGGCCAGAAACCGGGGGAGACGCGCTTGGACCTAGTCAAGAAAAATGTGGCTATTTTCGGGACGATCATGCCCGAGATCAAAAAACGCCACTGCACCGGCATCCTGCTTATTGTGGCCAATCCCGTCGACATTTTGACTTACGTGGCCGTCAAGACCTCCGGCATGCCGGAAGAGAGGGTCATCGGGTCCGGGACTCTGCTGGATTCGGCCCGCCTGCGCTATCTGCTGGGGGAGCATCTGGATGTCGATCCCAGAAGTGTCCATGCCTGGATCATCGGCGAGCACGGCGACAGCGAGTTTCCCGTCTGGAGCAGTGCGGATGTGTCCGGTATTCCGATCGACCGGATCTGTGAGATGCGCGGACATTTTAATCATGAAGCAAAAATGAAGGAGATCGCGGAAGACGTGAAGAACAGCGCCTATACGATCATCCAGAAGAAAAAAGCTACCTATTATGGTATTGCTATGAGCGTGGTCCGCCTGTGCACGGCCATTGTACGGGATGAAAAATCGATCCTGCCGGTATCGACCATGCAGCACGGGGCTTTTGGGATCGAGGGCCTGTGCCTGAGCCTGCCCAGGATCGTCTGCGCGCAGGGAGTCGAGGCTCAGGTGCCCATCCAGCTGAACGAAGAAGAGCAGCAGAAGCTGCACCAGTCGGCAGATACGCTGAAAAAGGTCATCGCCGACGCCGTGCCGGATGATTGGGAATAAGAGCACGAGGTGTCGGGGGCGGCGGATTTGATGATTTGGCCCACCGCTCCCTGTATGCTTTTTGATTTGGTTTCTCAGTCCCATGTTGGCTATTTGATTTGCCCTCACAGTCCCATGTTGGCTTGTCAAAATTCCGGATTTTGGATTTCTGACAATATTTGTACAACAGTTTTTCAAAAATCTTGTCAAATTCTTGCTTTTCGTCATGTCTGACAAGATTTGTCAGCCTAAAAAAGAGAATCTTGTTAAAAATCGGAATTTCAAATTTCTGACAAGATTTTTATGGCCGCTTTTAGCAAAATTATTAGGGTAAGAAAAATGTTTTGTAAACAAAACCCAAATATGCATAAAACGGCTGAAGCGGTCATTATATGAGCCTGAAAATAGCGTGACAAATCTTGTCAGCTTGTGGTTAAACCCAGAATCTGACAAGATTTTTTATTTTTGGCTGTACAGATCTTGTCAACTTATTCAAATACGGGAAAGTTGACAAGCCCTCCCTCAAGAGCCATGACAAATCTTGTCAGAAAAGGAAAAAAAGAAAAGCTGACAACGCGCTTCTTGGCCTGGCTCCCCTGTTCAGGGCACGCGCCTCTTATCCTGGCACTCTTATCCTGGATCCCTTGTCCAGAACAATGCCTCTTATCTTAGACAGTGACCTCCTATCCTGGATTCCTCCCCTCTCCAAACCTTCATAATTTCTTAATACAAAATTGTTAGCACTCTCTTGACACGAGTGCTAACAGGGTTTATAATGCAGTTGTAAATGAAAAAGGAAAGGAAATCAAGAGCGAGATCCGAAAGGATGCATCCTAGGCAGCATTCCCAAAGGCCCGGCTCAGAGGTTTCCTAAAGAATAGATGCCTGAACAACATCAGACATTCTAAATGGAGATTTCAAAAGGAGGAATGACCTATGTTGTATTTACCGAGTATGTTTGGTGAGAACCTTATGGACGGTTTCTTTGATGATTTTGATAATGATTTCTTCGATGATCGCAGCCCGCTGTACGGCAAACACGCAAAGAACCTGATGAAGACCGACGTCCGCGAACGCGACAACGAGTACGAGATCGACGTTGATCTGCCCGGCTTCAAGAAAGATCAGATCGGTATCGACCTTGAAAACGGCTACCTGACCATTTCCACCAACAAGAGCTTGAGCAAAGACGAAAAGGACCAGAAAGGTAAACTCGTCCGCCAGGAGCGCTACGAAGGCAGCATGGCCAGAAGCTTCTTCATCGGCGAAGATTACACCGAACAGGACATCAAGGCTAAATTTGAAGACGGTGTTCTGAGACTGACCCTTCCTAAGAAGAATCAGACCCAGGAAGTTCCGCAGAAACACACCATCATGATCGAAGACTGATACATCCTGCTTGATTTAGTCCATGCCACCGGCTATTCGTCAAGCATTGTGTATATGAAAAAGCACGACTTATCGGCCCCGGGCCCATCCCCCAAAGGATGGTCCCGGGGCTTTTTCTATATGTCGCCGCCCCGCCCAGTCCCAATGTGCTGCCTTCACTGTCCCGAGGGCCCAGCCCCGGCCCGCCCCAATTCCGGTCTTGTCAAAGAGCAGGGCCGCGGCTATACTTTTAATGATATACCAGTAGCGGTCTTTTACAGAAAGGGAAGCCATGAACCTAGCGGATCTTGCGGCCTATGCCCGGGAAAAATACCAGATAAAAGAAGACCACAAATGGGCTTCCTTTCCCGGATTCTCGGTATTGGAAGATCCCAAAACGGGCAAATGGACCGCTCTTTTTATCAGACAGTGGGACGGTCGGAGGGGCCGGATGATCGAATGGTGCGACATCAAATTTCCCTGGAAGAATACCCTGGCATTAAATGCCTCCTACCTGCATCCGCCCATTCGCATGAAAGGAAAAAACTGGGTCGGCGTCAGCATTGACGACAGCACCGACCCTAAGGTCGTATACGCTCTTTTTGACAAAGCCATGCATCCGGAAGACCAGGGAGCCGTGATCATCCTGGACCGCCAGGCTCCGAGAAACGCCAACGGCCAGGCTCTGTCAGATCCAAACCGTTCAGACTGGTCAGGCCAGGTCGTACCGCCGCCCAAACAGCGCGTCCTGGACCTGTCCGACCAGGACCCTGACACGTCCGGACGGGCCTTGGGCTCAGCCGCAGGAATGGAAGACCTGTCCGACCAGGTCCCGGACCGGATCCGCGCTATGCGATCTTTATACGTCTATGCGGGCGGTTCCTATGAAATGAAAGTCAGGAATTTCTGCCGGCAGGGAGCCTTCATGGCCGATTATCAGGACGACTTTGACTGGAAAGGGGATTATTTCCGCTATTTTCCCACCTATCAGGACCTGACGGTCAATCAGCTGAGAGGTTATTTTTCCTGGAGGACCAAGGTCCGTCAGGGAATCTTCCAGCCTTTTTCCTCTTCCCTGGCCTGCATGTATATTTATGAACTGCTTTGCGGGATCGGCTGCAAGGACAGCGAAGACAGTCTGGCAAAGATGGAGGCCCTGAAAAAAGGCTTTTTTGATTCGGGTATCGGCGACCCCGAAATGGGCCGAAACCTGGAAAAGTGGATGATGGAATATGCCATCGTTTATGATCTTCCCGGACAGAAGGTGCGTCAGCTGGCCCAGCCAGCCTTGCTTGAAAAGGACAGGGCCCTGGCCGTGCTCAAAAATCCTGAAGCCAGCGATGATAAGGAAGTCGTGGATTCGATCTTACTTTTTGCCGGCAGCCGTGCTGCCCGCTCCCCCATCTTCAAAAAAGATCAGCAGGGCTATGCTCTGATGGCGGCCGCCTGGCGGCTGATGGCAAAAAAATACCTCCACAACGGGGAAGACTTTTTTACGGCCTGCTTCGGAAAACTCAAAAAATATGCCTGGTATCCTTTGGCCAACACCATACACCTGGCGGCGCCGGATCAGAGCGACCGGGCCTTCGTGCTGGATCCCTGCCGGGTCTATGTGCTCAAAGACCGGGCCTGGAGCCAGGAGCATTATGACAGCCTTTATCTGAACCGTGGAAAGCTGCAGGCCTTTTTCCACGAGGCCGACCGCCTGATCCGCAAGCAGCTGAAGACCGGCGCTTATCTAAAAACCAAAGGGGAAGAGGTCTGGGTCACCCCCTATGTGCAAGAGGCCATCGCCGACTGGACAAAAGCAGAGGAAGAACGGAAAAAGCCGGCCATCACCATCGACTTTTCCAAATTAAATGATATCCGTCGGGACGCCGGCATTACCCGGGACAGCCTGCTGACGGAAGAAGAAAAAGGTATGGCCGAAGAATTGCCCGCGGCCGGCCAGCCGGCCGCACCGTCCGAGTCACCGCGACCCGAGGCCCCGCAGCCTAAACCAGCGGAAAAGTCGGCAGAGGAACCGGCGACTCCGCAGGACACAGATCCTTATATCGAACTTTTATCGCTCTTGCTGGAAGGCAAACCAGTGCAGGATCTGATCAGGCAGCATCACTGGATGGCATCGGTAGTGACGGACGCCATCAACGAAAAGTTTTTTGACCAGATCGGGGATAACATCCTGGAATGCGACGGCAGGACCATCAGCCTGGTCGAAGACTATCGGGACGACATAAAGGAAATCGTAAAGGAAAACCGGTAACGGCCATATGAAGACCATACGAAGGCCATACGAATGCCATTAGATAAGAAGATCGTACAAACCTTAGAAAGGAACAAGCATCATGACTGATACGTCCGGAAAAGTACCCAAGCGGATCGCGCAGACCATTATCAACTCGCTGAAGGGCGGGGTCGTGCCCCGGATCGGGCTGCCTTATATCACGGTCGGGCGCAAAAACGAGATCCAGGCGCTTTTGCATGACGTGGACATCATCGCGGACGGCGGCGCCTCCTTCCGCTTTATCGTAGGCCGCTACGGATCGGGCAAAAGCTTTCTGATCCAGACCATCCGCAACTTCGTCATGGACAAAAACTTCATCGTCGCGGACGCCGACCTGTCGCCCGAGCGGCGGCTCAAGGGCAACCAGGGACAAGGCCTGGCCACCTACCGCGAACTGATCCGCAACCTGTCGACCAAAACCCGGCCGGAGGGCGGGGCCCTCATGCTGGTCCTGGACCGGTGGATCAACAATGTCCAGGCCCAGGCGTTGGAAGAAACGGGCCTTGAACCCGGGGACCCGGCCCTGACCAAGGCGGTCGACCGCAAGATCTACGCGGTCACGTCCCAGATCAGCGAACTGGTCCACGGCTTTGCCTTCGCCCAGCTTTTATCCAAGTACTACCACGCCTACGTGGAAGACGACCAGGAAACCAAGCAGAAGGTCCTGCGCTGGTTTAGGGGCGAGTACGGCACCAAGCGGGAGGTCAAAGAAGACCTGGGAGTCAACATTCTGATCACGGACGATGACTGGTACGATTATCTGAAGATCTTTGCCCTCTTTTTCCGCCTGGCCGGTTATGCGGGAATGATGATCATGATCGACGAATTGGTCAACATCTACAAGATCCCCAACGCCATAACCCGCCAGTATAATTATGAAAAGATCTTGACCATGTACAACGACTGCCTGCAGGGCAAGGCCCGCTATTTCGGCATCATCATGGGGTCGACTCCTCAGGCCATGGAGGACACCAGACGGGGCGTCTACAGCTACGAAGCCCTGCGCTCGCGCCTGGCGGAAGGCAAATTTTCCCGCGAAGGGACCCGGGACCTTTTGGCTCCCGTCATCCGCCTGGAGCCTTTGACGGCCGAGGAAATGCTGGTCCTGTGTGAAAAACTGGCCGACATGCATGCCGGCCTTTACGGCTACCCGCGCCGCCTGACCACCGAAGACCTGGCCGCCTTCATCAAGCTGGAATACGGCCGCATCGGAGCCGACTCCAACATCACCCCCCGCGAGGTCATCCGCGACTTTATCGAGCTCTTGGACCTGCTCTACCAGAACCCGGACATGACACCGAAGGCCCTGATGCAGTCGGACTCCTTTACCTACAGCAAGTCCGACGCCGTGTCCGACAAATCGGACGATGATTATGTGGAATTTTCTTTATAATTTGACCTGACAGGTCAAGGAGCACCCATGGATGTGTTTGACCGCTACGCGTCGTTTATTCAGGATTACATCTACCGGTCTGGCTGGAAGGCCCTCAGGGGCGTGCAGATCGCCGCGGGCCAGGCCATTTTTAACAGCGAAGACAACGTTTTGCTGACCGCGTCCACGGCCTCGGGCAAAACGGAAGCCGCTTTCTTTCCCATGCTGACCCTCCTTGACGAGGTGCCCTCGCAAAGTGTCGGCATCCTTTACATTGCGCCGCTTAAGGCGTTGATCAACGACCAGTTCGGCCGCATCAGCGAGCTGTGCAAAGACCAGGGCATACCGGTTTACCGCTGGCACGGGGACGCGCCGGCCTCGCAGAAACGCAAACTCCTGGAGCATCCGTCGGGCATCCTGCAGATCACGCCCGAGTCGCTGGAATCGCTCATGATCAACAAATATATGATGATCCCGGCTCTGTTTGGGGACCTTCGCTTCATCGTCATCGATGAGATCCATTCCATGCTGCGGGGGCAGAGGGGCATGCAGACCTTTTGCCTGATCGAGCGCCTGTGCCGCCAGGCGGGATGCGACCCCCGAAGGATCGGCCTGTCCGCCACTATCGGGGCCCCGGCCCTGGCCGCCCAGATGCTGGCCTCCGGCAGCCGCCGCAAGACCGTCATCCCCCGCTTTGACGGAGGCAAAGAGATATGGCGCCTCTGCATGGAGCATTTTTATACGACGGGAGCCGTCCGCAAAGAAGATGATGCCGGCGGTGGCCTGGCTTCTAGGGCAGTGGATCCGGCTATCGCCTATATCTATCAGCACAGCCTGGGCAAAAAATGCCTGATCTTTACCAACTCCCGGGAAGAATGCGAGACGGTCTGCCAGCAGCTGAGGCAGTGCTGCGAAATCCAGGGACAGCCGGATCGTTTCCTGATCCACCACGGCAACCTGTCTTCGTCGGTCCGCGAGAGTGCTGAAGAAGAAATGAAGGACGATGACTCCCTCAAGAGCGTATGCGCGACGGCCACCTTGGAGCTGGGCGTGGACATTGGTAAGCTGGAAAGAGCCTTTCAGATCGATGCTCCGGCCACGGTTTCAGGTTTCCTGCAGCGCATGGGCCGGACCGGGCGGCGGGGCGATCCCGCCGAAATGTGGTTCGTCATGCGGGAGGACATGGCCGACGCCAGGGCCTCCATGCCGGACAGCATCCCCTGGCCTCTGATCCAGGGCATCGCTCTGGTACAGCTGTATCTGGAAGAGAGGTTCGTCGAGCCGCCCCGCACGGGACAGCTGCCCTACAGCCTCTTGTATCATCAGACCATGAGCACTCTGGCTTCCTGCGGAGAAATGACCCCGGCCGAGCTGGCGTCCCGGGTGCTGACCTTAAGCTGCTTCAGCAGGATCTCCCAGGAAGATTACCGGCAGCTGCTTCTGCATCTGATCGAGATCGATCACATCAACAAGACCGAAAACGGAGGGCTGATCCTGGGGCTGACGGGGGAGAAGATCGTCAACAACTATAAGTTTTACGCCGTTTTTGCCGAGAGCGTGGAGTTTACGGTCCGCAGCGGGTCGGAAGAGCTGGGGACCATCGTGCGGCCGCCGGCTGTAGGCGAAAAACTGGCCATTGCCGGACGGGTCTGGACGGTCGACCAGATCGATTATAAAAAGAAGGCCGTCAACTGTATCCTGGCTAAGGGCAATGTGGCGGCCTACTTCGGCATGGTAGCCGGGGACCTGCACACCCATATCCTGGAGCGTATGTACAAGGTACTGGACGAGGAGACCATGTACCTCTATCTGATGAAAAACGCCAGGGCCCGGCTGAAAGAGGCCCGGAGCCTTTTTGACCAGGTGGGCATGAAAGGGCATCCTCTGGTAAGCCTGGGTGGAAATATGTGGGCCCTGTTCCCCTGGCTGGGGTCCTATGCCTTTCTGGCCCTGGAGCGTTTCTTACGGATCAAGTGCGCCAAAAAGCTGGGCCTTTCCGGCCTCAGCCCCAGGCGGCCTTACTACATGACCTTTACCATGACCTCAAGGGCGGATGATTTTTACCGGATCCTCCGCCAGGAGGCCCAGGCACCTTTTGAGCCGACCGACCTCTTATATCCCAAAGAGGTCCCCATTTTTGAAAAGTATGATGAATACGTCCCGGAAGAACTGGTCCGCAAGGGCTTTGCCTACGGGGTGTTGGATACAGAGGGGATGAAAAAAAGAGTGCTGGAGTGGGGGAAATAAGGGGAAAACAAAATAGGGATCTGAACGTTGGATCGGAGCGGTTTTTTCATTGATTTTTTCCGTTTTTTATTTTTACCAAACTTTGAGCAGAGGACAGGTGGTTTTCTTGTACACTTTACCCTCTGCTCTTGTTTTTTCAAAAAGAAGGTAGGCGGGTATATATGTTTTGACTATTGTTTTCATGGCAAATGATAGGATTTGCCTAAATTTCATACAGGGACTTTTACAAAGATTTCTCAAACACTTGACGGAAAACCTTGAATTGAAAAGTTAAATTCCAGGGTGAACTGCCGGGAACCGGAACTATATCTTGCAAAAACCAAGGTGGAAATTAAACTGCCAAAGAGTTTTGGAAGACTTGTTCCCAGAATTTTTAAGCACGTACAATGGTAATATTTTCCCATCTTGTTGGTTACGGCGGTGCTGAGAAGCGGCCTGAACGATATAATGGGCTATACAGGAGCAGCTTCAGCATGAGGCTGCTTTTTTATGCTGCCCCTGAGGAAAGTTAAAAGTCCTAAACCTCGAGGTTTGAGGGGCAAAGCTCCTTAGAGTACAATAAAGAAGCAGCTTGGGCCGGATGGCATTACGTGAAAACCGGGAGATTAAATAATGGCTAAGAATGTTCATCTAACCTATGAAGACCGCTGCTCTATTGAGGACTTCCTGAAGGAAGGAAAGTCTTTTCGAAAGATTGGTGAAAGTTTAGGGAAAGACCCTTCTAGCATTTCAAAAGAGGTCAGGGCTCATTACATAACAAAGGAATCACCCGCTTTCAACCCTTGCCGGCATGCAGGCACATGCTGTCACAGGGCGGATCTGTGTGATACGTGTACCGAAACATGGGGAAGGCTTTGCAAAAGATGTCAGAAAGCCTGTTTTGAACGCTGTCCGGACTATGAAGAGATGCACTGTTCTTCCCTTGATCGCCCGCCCTATGTCTGCAATGGGTGTAAAGACAGGCAGAAGTGTCATTTAAAACGGCATCTGTATAATGCCCGCTGTGCACAGGAAGAATACGAAACCATAAGAACAGAAAGCCGCCGGGGCTTTGCCGTCACCGAGGACGAGATCCAAAGGCTCGATTCCATCATCTCTCCGCTTATCAGAAAAGGTCAGTCCATTCATCATATCTGCGTTACGAAAGCAGATGAGATCATGCTGGATGAAAAGACGATCTACAACTACATAGATGCCGGTCTGTTTACGGCCGGGAATCTGGATCTTCCCCGGAAAGTCCGTTATCGTCCCCGAAAGAAAAAGAAGCCTTACAAGGTCGATAAACTGTGTCACGTCGGCAGGACCTATGAAGACTATCTGACTTTTATCAAGGACAATCCGGATCTTGGTATCGTTGAGATGGATACCGTAGAAGGAAAGCGCGGAGGAAAGGTACTGCTGACTCTCTTCTTTACCGGCACTTCTGTCCTGCTTGCTTTCCTTAGGGATCATAACACGGCAAAGTCAGTGAATAGTAACTTCCAGTTCTTTGATCTGTTGATGACGTGTATGGAATTTACTCTTGCAAGAAATCTTAAGACTGGAATTTACTTTTGCATGAAATCTGAAGACTTGAATTTAATCTTGCGAACTGGAACTTAATTTTTCAATTGAGTTTTTCCTTTAGAATCATTGATTTCTTGAGTCAGCACTGCCAAATAATTTAACATATTGATTGAATTACGCTGGGTGTTAGAGATTTCATTTTCTTGATTGAAATAATTTTGGCCAGCAATTGCCTCTAGAGGAGTAGAGAAAGCACAGGAAAATGTCATCACACAACATAGTATTATTGAAACTAGTTTTTTCATAGCAATCCCCACCTTATGATTTACTTATTTTTTTAATATAAGACCCGTTGATTCATTATGCAAATATAATGAATAGATTGCGTAAAATATCTTGTGTAATTTTCGTTCGAGAGAGAAAAAGAGAAGTGGATTCTTTCAATGTGTTGAGCACCATTATAGACATTTTTATCCGTATTTTCGACTAAAAAAATTTATTCCGACAGTTATCGTCCAGAGAATAGCCGAAACGGAATATTTCAGTGACATTGTGAGAGACAAAGTATTGTAGTCTTCGTCTTAATGGTCCAAGGGATAAGAAGGTGGATTTTACTAACATCGGGTACCTCCTATTTAAGTAGAAGTGGTGATCTTGAGAACCCGATCCTCACGTTGTACCCAAAAGGAGGAGAGTGAGTTTTTCCCACGGGTGAAACCGCGGTTTCTGTGCCTGAATTTTTTGAGCATGTCAAGAAAACGAAAGCATAAAGGGCTTATCATCACGGCTGTTGTCCTGTCCGTATTATTGTCAAAAATAGGAGGGAGGAAATATTATGAGCTCCGTCATGCAACCGATGGAAAATGGATCTAAAAAGAGAACGCGTATTGATGAACGAAGTGGGAAAAGCGCAAAAACAACGCTTGCACGAACTGGGAAAACTGCATAAAATAGAAGTAAATGAACTGGGAATTCGTAATAGGCACGACTATTGCGGAAAGGAACACCATGCCGAAAACTGTTTTCAAACGCAAAATATACAACGAACTTATGCAGTGGAAAGAAAAGTACAGCAGCCGGTGCGCACTGCTCATACAAGGAGCGAGGCGAGTTGGAAAGGCGACGATCGTTGAGGAATTTGCCAAGAACGAGTATAGGTCCTATATCCTGATCGATTTCGCCCATACCAGCAAAGAAATACTGGATTTGTTTGATGATACGTATCATCTGGATTTCTTCTTCCTGCAGCTGCAGCAGTTAACGGGAAAACGTCTGTATCCACATGAATCTGTGATCATTTTCGACGAAGTCCAGCTCAAACCGGAGGCACGGCAGGCGATTAAATATTTGGTAGCTGACGGACGTTACAGTTATATTGAGACTGGTTCCCTTCTGTCGATCCGAAAGAACACGAAAGACATCCTGATCCCAAGCGAAGAACGTAAGATCTCTATGTATCCGATGGACTTTGAGGAATTTCTCTGGGCCGTAGGCGATACGGTAACAGCGGAAACGATCAGAACCTTATGGAACATGAAGCGGCCTGCCGGAAACACGATGCACAGAAACTTGATGAGGATATTTCGCTTGTACATGCTGATTGGAGGAATGCCGCAGGCTGTTGATGCGTATCTGGAAAGCAATAACCTGGAAACAGTCGATGATGTGAAAAGAGGGATCATCGACCTGTATGAAGAAGATTTCCATAAGATCGACAACGAGGGATTGGCGGGAAATATATATGATTCGATTCCATCAAGTCTTAGCGGAAACGCATCGCGATATATGTTCGCTTCTGCCAGAGAGGGAACCAGACAGAATCAGATGCGTAAGCTGATACCGGATATGTTGAGTTCTTACACAGTCAACATCGCTTACCGTGCAAACGATCCGGGAGCCGGAATGTCGCTTGCTAAGGATTTGAAACGATACAAGTTATTTACTGCGGATACCGGCTTATTTATTACACTGGGATTCAAAGATAAAAAATATACGGATAATGAAATCTACAACAAGCTTTTGTCAGATAAGCTTGAAGCGAATCTTGGGTACGTCTATGAGAATGTAGTGGCGCAAATACTGACATGCAAGGGTAATGAGCTGTTTTACTACACAATGGAACAGGATTTCGCTCATCGACCGTATGAAATCGATTTTCTACTTTCTGACGGGGCAAAAATAGACCCGATCGAAGTGAAATCGGGAAATTATCGAAAACATGACTCTCTGGACGTTTTCTGTCAGAAATACAGCAGCAGGATCAAAGACCGATATCTGATCCACACAAAAGACTATCGCTGGCAAAATTCTATTTATTACCTGCCAGTATATATGGTCCCGTTCATTTGATGATAGCAAAGCAGAGAGGAGCAGGCGTTTCGCCCTACGGTTGAAACGTTGAAACCGTAGTTTTCCACGTCTGGATTTTTTGAGCATGCCAAGAAAACGAAAGCATAAAGGGCTTATCATCACGGTTGTTGTCCTGTCCGTATTCTTATTACTGGGAGCGGTCGGTTCGTGCGGAAACAGCGAAGACAGTTCTAACGGCAGCACAACCTCGCAGGAACTTCTGGAACGGTCGACGGTGGCGGAAACATCCGAATCGTCCGTGTCTATGAAAGAGGCTAAGTCCGCCCCGGAAGAATCTTCGTCTTCAGAATTTAAAAAAGCCGAAGAGCCGTCATCCCAGCCGGAGATGCTCCAGACCGAAAGCAGCAGTCCGCAAACGGAGAGCAGCAGCGAAAATGCCCAGCCTCTCCTGGCGAAAAGCGGAGGGGCTCAATATCTTCCGGACTGTCAGAAAGAAGCTCCCTTCTCGATGACGATGCTCGATGTCAAACAGGGGCTTGCCCTTCTGTTCCAAACGGACGGGAAATATATGCTCTACGACGGAGGAGGCAGAAAGTCGTCTTCCTATGTGTTCAGCTATGTGCGCAAGCATACCGGAGGCCAGCTCGACTATCTGGTATCTTCCCATTACGACGAGGACCATATCGCCGGTCTGATCGGCGTCCTCCTCAAAGATGAGGTCGGTACGGTGCTCTGTCCCGACTACACTAACGACACGGACATCTACTCCTCCTTTTCGACCGCCCTTCAGGGAAACGGCGCAGCTGTCGTTCATCCGGCGGCCGGGGACAAATATCAACTTGGCAATGCGTCGGTTACGGTGCTCTCGGCTGACGATTCGGCGGAAGAGGAAAATGACCGTTCCATCGCTGTCAAAGTCACCTACGGATCCTTTTCGATTATTGTCACAGGCGATGCGGAAAATCAGGCGGAGCAGGAGATGGTAGACAGCGGACTGGATCTTGATGCGGACCTATATGTCGCCGGCCATCACGGGAGCGATTACTCTTCTTCTGCCGCTTTCCTGGCGGCTGTCAGCCCCGCTTTCACGTTCATTTCCTGCGGGGAAGGCAATGATTACGGACACCCTGCGGAAGGGATGCTGAGCCGCCTTCAGGCAATAGGCTCCCAGATGTTTCGAACGGACAAACAGGGAGAAGTGACCGTCTACTCCGACGGAGCGAATTATTGGTTTTCGACCGAACCCTGCCAGGACTGGTCGTCCCCGACCGTCAGCGAAAGCAGTTCGAACGAAGCGTTAAACGATGCAGCCATCGCCTCCAATAGCACCGATACCGCTTCAGCCCAAGGAGCAGGTGACACGGAAACATCCACTTCCGGTTCTGGGGGAGCGGGGGACACGGGCACATCAACTTCCGGGGATGCGGGTACGCCGGTTCCGCAGGAAACAGAGACGAATAACGCAGTAGCAGGCGAAAACACCCAGCAGTATGTGCTGAACACCCGTTCGATGGTCTTCCACTACCCCTGGTGCCCATCTGTGAATCAGATGAGTGAAAAAAATAAGTTGTTGGTTAATGACACAAGGGACGATATCATCAATCAGGGCTATAAACCTTGCGGGAGATGCAAGCCATAAGGGCAGGCTGATCACGGGACCAAGGATAAAAATTAGCTGTTATCACGGTTCCGTCAGGCTATTTGATTGCCTTATACGATGGACGAATAATACACTTGAAGTTTTAATGGTAAATGATATACAAAAAGTAAGAAAATCTTACAAGGAGGTATTATTATGGATGCCCAGTTAATAACCGTATCTTCAAAAGGCCAGATATCCCTTCCCATTGAAATCCGCAGGCGGCTGTCTATTGAGACAGGAGATAAATTGGTTGCATATGCATCTGGTGATGTGATCATGCTTAAAACATTGAAACTCCCGACGGCGGAGGAATGTAAAGCCGAAATGGACCAGGCACAAGCATGGGCTGAATCTGTAGGCTACAGAGAAGAAGATGTTAATGACATTATTAAATCCGTCCGTAAAAGGAAGCATGGATGAAGAAGCACATCGAGATCATTACGGCTAAAGATTTTTGCGATAAATATCTTTAATGGCTTCAGGACATCCACCTGTACTGCCCAATGCTTATACCGAGAATAAAATTGTAGAAAAAACGGTTGACAAAATAAAAATCAGATGTATTATATGCATGTACATACAAATAGCGAAGGAAATAACAGTTCTTTGATGATAAAGGAAGTGATGAAATGGAGTGCAAGGGGATCTGCCCGGAATTGGAGAAATGGATCAGGGAAAGCAGAGACTTCCGCAGAAGAGAAAAAGAAATGGAAGTACGTGTTGACAAGGTAAGCGGACTGGTATTGAACGAGTTTTACCTTCTCTACTATCTGGAGCGGAATCCGGAACACAAGCTGCGCCAGCAGGAAGCACAGGAGCTGATCCAGATGAGTCAGAGCGCCATGTCCAGGCTGATTCAGCGACTGGAAGGACTTGACCCTTCACTGGTCACCCGATGTACCTGTGATTTGGACAAGAGGGGAATTTATGTACAGCTGACAGATGCAGGTCATGAGGTATATTCCAGGATTGCTGAAGCCTGCAGAGATATTCTGGTGGAAGACGATAACAAATAATGTATGGCCGCTGAAATGCCGGCGGCCTACTATTTCAGGCAAAATAATGCATGTACATACAAATAAAGGAGGCTATTATGGGTAAGACAACTGAGAATTATCACCAGATCGAAAAGGTCATCATAGAAGACTGGCATGGTATTAATTTTGTCGAATTCTTCCATTTGATCAAGACAAATGGTGGATGGAAGATCTCTTCAAAGACCGGGGTCCAATACGTCGAGTCGTATTATCCGATGGAGGGATGTATTGACAATAAGGTCAGAGTGATACAGGCCTGATCGAAACGTATATAATTATTGTTAACTGATATGTAATGGCCATTGTCAAGGGGAAACCTCGCAAAACCACATTTGTTTTAACTGAGCACATCCTGAAGAAGCTCCAGACGTATCAGTCTCCGGCCTTGGCCACTCTGATATACGTG
>Ga0256404_1004367_pt1 | contig 26918 bp, 25 predicted proteins | sample RumenRJG_01DNA_FD_185990 | JGI IMG/M metagenome (GOLD analysis project Ga0256404, IMG submission 185990) | Bovine rumen microbial communities from Lethbridge, Alberta, Canada - RJG_01 | ecosystem: Host-associated > Mammals > Digestive system > Stomach > Rumen | place: Canada: Alberta | collected...
CGATAGGGAGTTACACCATCCAGTGGCCGAAGTACTCCATAGAAAGCACTTAATATGCGAAGATGTTCTTCAACATAATCGAACTGTCCCTCCTCGAATACAGAAGGCGCCATATACTGATACGCGATACCCTCATAAGCTAAGATTGCCGGGGTAAGATTCCGGTGTAAGTCCATATGAGAGAGTCGGTCTACATTTAGAGCAAGGAGCTTATCATTACACTTCCAGAGCGACTGAAGTTCAGTCTGGTTCAGATTCTGCAGCCAATAAAGCAATCCTTCTGTCTCTTGAAGGCAGGATGGCAGAGATCGTGGAGCGAGAGAATCTGTATCCACACGCATCTTCTTCGCAGGTGATAATATGATCCTCATGCTTCGAATACCTGAAGCATATTTTCAGCATCATCTGCTGCCTTAACCTTCGCCTTGGCGAAGACGATCACCCCTTCTTCATCGATCAGGTAAGTCGTACGAACTACACCCATAGAGACCTTGCCATAGAGTTTCTTCTCGTGCCAGACATCATATGCTTCGATTGCCTCTCGATTGGGATCTGCGAGCAGTGTAAAGCCCAGTGCGTATTTCTCTTCAAAGCGCTTATGGGAGGCGACACTATCTTTACTTACCCCCAGGACCACAGCGCCCTTTTCACGAAAATGCGGCATGAGCTCAGAATATGCACAAGCCTGCTTGGTGCAACCCGCGGTGTTATCCTTGGAATAGAAGTAGAGAATCACCTTACTTCCTCGATAATCACTCAACTTATGAAGTTCTCCATTCTGATCTGGCAGTTCGAACTCCGGTGCCTTCGTTCCTACTTCTAACATATGTATTCCTTTCTCTATTGGTACAGCGCAAATTTTATTTTGGGGTGGAATTTAAAATTTCATTTTTGGTCTGGAATCGCATTACTAGTTGCAATTTTATCTTATAAATGGTATATTGGCAAAGCTGTGTGCGATAAATATAAGGCACCATATAAATATGCGCGACTAGCTCAGCTGGCAGAGCACCTGACTCTTAATCAGGGTGTCCAGGGTTCGAACCCCTGGTCGCGCACTCATATGTTTATTATTAGTTGTGAATCTGATCAAGAATATTGGTCGGATTTTTTTATTCTCTATTCGTATAATGCCTTAATGCAGCAGTTATCCGGCACAAAGTCCACATCCAGTTTCTCCTTTTCTGCCAGTCTTCTCATATCTCGATTCCGGATAAATGCAAAGAATAATCGCTCCCTGCATATGCAAGGAGCGATCTGTCTATCAGCGATTCGATTATGATGGGAAGCCCTTCCTTTACGAAGTGAGGCCTATTGTAAGGACTTAAGCTGCTTATCCTCGATCTTGTTTCATTCCTTATGATGCTTCCCATAGATATCTAGGCCCTTGGTTACATCGGAAGTAATAGTCTTAGTCTTGGAAGATACGAGCTTATCGATCGATTTATTGAGAGATTTAGATGCTTTTCTTTCCTTAGCCGTTGGCTTCCATACATGGCCGTTTACCTTGACGGTAAAGGCTTCCTGGCAGGACTTCCTATGCGTTTCGATGAAGTCATCCATATCTGATCCAAGGGTGTACCAGCCATGATAGAGGAAGATGACATCATCACTTACCTTGTAAGCATTGTAGTATTCGAGATACTGCTCACTGGCACCACCCTCGTAGATGACAAACATAAGTGTATCGTCACTCTCGTATCTGGTGTAGTACTTCTTCCAGTGATCTGCAAGATCCAGATAGGTCTGGAAGTAAGTGTCTGCATCGTCTACCGGGATGAATTCACACCATGCTGCATCGTAAGAGTCATCCTTGTCTACGATATAGCTGATGTTGTCGTTGTCTTCGTTAGGTGTCTCATCATAAACGGTATAACCATTCTACCACATCCCAAAGGGTCCTTCATACATATAAAACAGATTAGTGAATCCGGCAAATTTCTATAAAGAACACCCTTATTTAGACAATCACTATCGATCAGTGACTGATAGTATCTTGACCTCTTACGTATTTCTTCATACATACCTGTCTGCATCTCAAAATCATATTTCTTGTTCCAGTCATCCTTAATCTCCAGTTCCTCATAATCTTTGTCTACAACACTTTTCATTCTATTTACCCTTTCTATAAAAAAATAATAGCCACTCAAGCAATATCACAGCTTGTATGACTACTATTCTAAGATCTATTGAACGGTATAAAGATTAATAAATTCGAAAGGAGATAAAATTATTCTAACAAGAAAATAAACAATCTAAACTATGAATGAATAATCTATAAACCCTAGCAGATTCTGGGTAATCCTTCTCCTTGCAGAACATCGAGTTCGCGTTCACCGCCGATGGCCGTGCGTGCGATGAGACGTCCATCAGAGTCTTCTGTTACGTGACCGATGATGACGGCTCCGCTGCCGTACTTGGAATTACGAATAATCTCGAGGGCGCGTTCTTCATCTTCTGCCGCGACAAAGGCAACAAGCTTACCTTCGTTACCCATATACATGGGATCAAGTCCTAAAAGGCCACAGAAGTCTCTTACCTTAGGGCTTACGGGAATCAGCTCATCTTCTATAGTGAAGGTCTTCTTCGCGGATTCGGAGAGTTCCTTCAGAACCGTTCCAAGGCCGCCGCGTGTGATATCACGAAGGGTATGCACCTTGATCTTATTCTCTAACAGATTCCTAACAATATCACCAAGTGGTGCATTATCACTCTCTATGTCTGTCTCGATCTCCATTCTCTCGGAGAGGATGGCTGCATGGTGGTCTCCCATGGTGCCGGATACGATGATGGCATCACCGACTTCTGCTCTTCCTGCAGAGATCTCTACATCGTCCGGTACGAAGCCGACACCTGCGGTATTGATATAGATCTCTCCATGTCCATTCACGACCTTGGTATCACCTGCTACGATTTCCACTCCTGCTTCTCTTGCGGTCTCTGCCATAGAATGCACAACGCGCTTCAGGAGGTCGATGGAGAGGCCTTCCTCGAGGATAAACCCACAGGTAAGATACTTAGGTGTCGCACCTCTCATGAGAAGGTCATTTACCGTTCCACAGACGCATAAGCGTCCGATATCTCCGCCTCTGAATTCGGCAGGTGTTACTACGAAGCTGTCGGTGGTCATGGCAATTCGGCCAGCACCTTCTACGACAGCGGAATCTTCCATCTGATCTAAGGTCTTATTCGAGAATTCCTTATCGAATATCTTATCTATCAGTTCTCCGGTAGCGGATCCGCCGCTGCCGTGTACCATTAATATCTTATCGTCTTCCATATCCAGCCTTCTTATATCTATAACCTAACTCTTGTATAACTATGTCGTATATCTAAGTCGTATTTCTAATACTGTTCTTCCTTACCCATCCGTCCTGTGATTGGAATAATAGGAGAAGCACGAGCCTTCTGTACTTACCATGCAGGCGCCCTGAGGATTCAGGGGATTACAGATTTTCCCAAAAAGGGGACATTCATAAGGGCGAATCTTGCCCATCAGTACCCTGTCACAGGAGCAGGCGGGATTGGCCTTATGATCCTCATCGAGTCCGATGGAACCGGCATCGAGATATCTGTATTCCTCTCTTAGTACCTTACCGGAGCCTGGAACGATGCCCATCCCGCGCCATGCACAGTCATGCACGATAAAGTACTTATCAATCATGGCTCTTGCCTGGGGATTCCCGTCTTCTCTTACGACAGAGGGATAGAAGTTCATCACCCTGCCCTTGCCATAAGAACGTACTATGCCATAGATCGCAGCCAGTAGTTCCTTCCCCTCGAAGCCTGCGACGCCGAATGGGATCTGGAACTCTTCTGCAATGGGTTCATAGATCTTCGTTCCGGTAACTACGGATACGTGCCCCGGTGCAATAAAAGCATCAATGGGTGCGCCTGACTCACAGAGATATCGTATCACTTCCGGCATGGTCTTAATCGCCGTGAGAAGCTTTACATTTCGAAGATCACGTCGAATCACTTCGTCCACCAGAAGGGCGTAGACCGGCGTGGTCGTCTCGAAACCAACGGCGGCGAAGATGTAGTCCGTCTCTGGATCCTTCAAAGCGAGATCGATCGTATCCATAGGCGAATAGACCATTTTCACCCGGGCGCCTTCACCTCTTGCTGAAGACAATGTCCGCTTCGTAGATCCCGGCACGCGGAGCAGATCGCCAAAGGTGACGATACAGTTCTTAGGATTCATAGAGAGTTCTATGAGCTTATCGACATAAGAGGACGGCGTCACACAGACGGGACAACCAGGTCCGCTTAATAGGTGAATCTTTGGACTTAAGAGCCCTGGAATTCCGTTTTTCGCGATGGCTCCGGTATGACTTCCGCAGACCTCCATGATCTGCATGTCGGGGCCATCATAATTCTTCAGATATTCTCTGACACTAGCGAGATCCATCAGGCATTCCCTTCTAATTCCGTGAAGAGATCTGTCATCATATCTGCCTCGTCCTCGGATATCTTCTGCAGGATACAGCCTGCATGTACCAGGACATAATCTCCTTCTACGACATCCACGAATCCCATGCGGGCTTCGACCTTGTTGCCGCTGAAGTCTACGATTGCGATTCCCTCTTCTCTTCTTACCCCAACTACCTTACCGGGTAATGCTACACACATGTCACACCTCTTCAAGTATCTTAAAACTACTGATATACGCCTGTCCTAAGGCGATGCCGCCGTCTCCGGCCGGTACCTTGTGATTGAACTCTACCGTGAATCCACCGCGCTCGAGATCTTCTACGAGACCGCCAAGCAGCAGGCGGTTCAGGAAGCTTCCGCCGGACAGAACGATCGTCGGATGCACCATGTCAGCCAGGAAGGTCTGCACACGCACGGCCTTGCCCACCATATCTACGAGCTCTCTATGGAAATATAGAGCGAGTTCTTCTCTGCTGAACATCTCTTCCTTCTGCATCTTCAGAAGTCTGATCAGAAGCTCAGTACCGTCGAGTTCGTTCTCTTCCAGGATATTCTTATACTGCTTCTCCTCGGGATGCTCACTCAGGTAATCCTCAAGTACTCTCTGCTTCTCCATACCATACGTAAACATCTTCATCTCGTATGATCTTCTCTTCTCTGCATCGTCTTCGATACGATGTGCGTAAGTCTCAAGTGCAATCGGACACTCCCCTTCATAGGAATTCATGTAAGCGATGCCAAGCAGAGCAGCTGCTGCATCGAAGAACCTGCCCATGGAGGAAGACCTAACCTGATTCACACCGCTGCGGTAGATCTTCAAAAGGGTCTCTACCTGATCTGCTTCATCTCCATAGAGAGAGCCTGCATATTCTTCCCACTCTTCTCTTGTGATCATCTCTCGGTCGAGGGCATCACAGAGATAAGAGAAAGCCATCCTTCTTGCATCTCTTGCGCCTTCATCTCCGCCTAACTGGAGAACGGGATGAAGATGGAAGAGGTTCTTGTAGACGATCATATCGCCTTCCATCATGACACGGAGGAACTCACTTCCCCAGACTCTTCCATCTGTTCCGTAGCCTGTTCCGTCGAAGGCAAGACCCAGGATGACCTTTCGCTCATCATCGCGAATATGGAAATTGAGATGGATCGTCTCATCGCCGTCACGCTCTACATCTGTGATCTTAGGACTCTCCTTCTCCTCTGCAATCACTGACATGATGTGGGCCAGGTGGTGCTGCACTTCCAGCAGTTTCTTCTGTTTCGAATCTGTTTTTGCTGCCTCTTCAGCTTCCTTTCGCAAGTCATTACTGCTGAAGTAGGCGGGGTGCAGGTCACAGATTGACTTCTGTGGCTTAATACCAAGGAGCTTGGTCATATTCTTAATAGACTTCTCTCTGGCCTTTCGGCAGGGGATCCACTCGAGATCTCCGAAGTGGCCGGATAGATAGACGGCATCTTCTCTCGCGAGGGCGAAGCTGTTCTTCAGGTCGCCACCGGCAGCGAAGGTATCCTCTTCGACTCTGCGGTTGATCCAGATGGGTTCTGGTACCAGACCTCTTGCCCGGCGGAGAATCTGGACCTCTTCCCTCTCCCCGATCCTTACCAGCTGATAGATGGAATCATCGAGTGGAGTCAGTATCTCTCTGTCATGATCTAATACCAGATCAGGAAAGCCGGTTGGCAGGGCCTCTATGAATTCCCTCCCATCGATATGGATGGGCTCTCCTCCGCGGTTTCCACTGGTCATAACCAGGGGGCCGCATTCTTCGATCAGGAGAATCTGTAAGGGATCTGCCGGGAGCATTGCGCCCAGGCGGTCACTGTAAGAGGAGACCTCCGGCCAGAGCTCATAGTTCTTCTGTTGCAGGAGTACGATCGGGCGTGCCTGTGATGTCAGGAGTTCTTCTTCCTTCTGGCTCACTTTACAGACCTTTCGAATCGCATCTATGCTCTCGAACATAACCGCGAAGGGCTTCTTCTTACGATTCTTCCACTCTCTGAGACGTCTTGCTGCTTCAAGGGCATCTGGTAAGAAGGCAAAGTGAAATCCACCGACATTCTTCAGTGCGATGATACCGCCTTCCTTTAGAACGCGGATGGCATCCTGCAAGGCTTCTTCTCCCTCTGCTTCGAGGGTGCCTCTGGAATCAGGACTTGCCTTATATGACCTAAGTTTCGGGCCACATACCTCGCAGGCATTGGTCTGGGAGTGATGTCTTCGGTCGCCGAATAACTTATACTCTGCCTCACATTTCTGACAGAGACCGAACTTCTTCATGGTCGTATGTTCCCTGTCATAGGGGATGTCTTCTAAGATGGAGAAACGTGGACCGCAGACGGTACAGGAGATGAAGGGATAACGGAATCTACGATTCGTAGGATCTAAGAGTTCCTGCTCACACTTAGGGCAGGTAGCGATGTCGGGCGGTAGGAGGCGGATCTTATCGACTTCCCTGGTACTATCGATAATGGAAAAACTGTCCTTCGGGATAATCTCTAAAGACGAGTTCTTCTTACGGCTCGATTCTGACAGCGGCAGAATCTTAATCTTCTGGATATAAGCTTCTCTGGGTGCTTCCTCTTCGATTCTTCGACAAAATTCCTTCAGCCTCTCTTCCGTTCCGCTCGCTGTGATATGAACGATACCGCCGGAATTACGTACACTTCCACTGATTCCCATCGACTGTGCGAGTTCTGCAACAAAGGGTCTGAAACCGACACCTTGCACCATGCCATATACCCTAATCTCTGATGTCATCCTAACCCCCCAATACAAATCCTCCCCCCAAAGGATCCACTACACTTCCTGTTCTTCCTGCTCTTCTAACTTCTCATACATCATGAGCTTCTTCTTATACATCCTCTGGTCCGCAAGGCGTCTCAGCTCATTCTGTTCCTCTGTATCATAAGGGCAGATTGCAAATCCTACGCTGACGCTGATAGAGAGCGCAAGATCCTTCACATGGAAGGGTTCGCTGAACATAGTCATCAAGCGGTCTTCGATCTCGTCATAGACTTCCTTCCTCTGGAAGTCCGTGACAAGGATAGCGAACTGGTCGCCTCCTAAGCGGAAGACTCTGTACCTGGATGCATAGCGGATTCTGGCAGCGACTTCTTTCAGGACTTCATTGCCTGTCTGATAGCCATACTTCTCATTGATCTTACGGAAGCAGTTCACATCGATATAGAAGATGCCATAGGGATTGTCTCCGCTCACGAAATGCTCTAAGCATTCATTGAAGCTGATATAATTCTCTAAGCCAGTCAGGGAATCATGGATTGACATATCCATGAAGGTAACTCTGTCTTCCTCGAGAAGAAGGAGCACATAGACAAGACATGACAGGAGAAGGTCGATCACAACTCCCATCGTTATATAGACGCCTACTGGCTGCGGTTCCGTGATCTTAAGTCCCCACACCATGAAAAACAGAACAAGGAGTCCCATAAGAAAAACCAAAAAAGAAAAGACAAATTTTCTGAGATAGTTATGTCTCATACTCTGTAATCCTCCCTCTGCGTCAGTGTCCTGGCAGCACTCTGCACTAAGAACTGTCTTCACTTATTTCCACTTTCCTGCACAGAAAGCTGTAATAAATCATTGAATATTATTTTAACACTCAATAAGGCTTCATCCAAGCAATAAAAAGGCTCTTCGTCGGTATAACTTCTCCAACAAAGAGCCTGTCTATTGCATATAATGAGCGACTTATTCGCTCTTCTTCGCCTCAGCCTCTGCAGCTTTCTTCGCCATGGCGGCTGCGATGGCAGCTTTCTTCTTCGCTTCTGCTTCCGCTGCCTTCTGCTTCTCTTCCTCGGTCAGGATGTGCTCCTCTGTGATGCTGTACTTCTTATCACCAGGCGTCTGATAACCAGGGTTGATATGCAGACACTTCTTCGGGCAGCACTGGGTGCAGTAGCCACACTGGATACAGTCGAAGCGGTTGATGGTCCAGGTATTCTTCGCCTTATCGACCTTGATGGCACCTGTCGGACAGGACATCATGCAGAGTCCACAGCGGATACAGTCCTGGATGTCGATATCAATATGACCTCTGGAGCCTTCCGGATACTGAATCGGTTCCGCGGGATACTTGGTTGTAACCGGCTTGGAGAAGAGCTGCTTCAGCATTGTCGGTGCAAATGTAAAAATTGCCATGATTCTCCTCCTTATCTCTCGGTGCAACTTATGCAAGGGTCAATGGTAAGTGCAAGGATTCCAACATCAGCATATTCTGCTCCCTTTAACATCTCACAGAGACCTGCGAGATTAGCAAAGGTCGGAGTACGTAAACGGAAGCGGTTCAAGAACTTCGTTCCATCTGCCTTGACATAGTAGACTGCTTCACCACGAGGCTGCTCAACACGGTTGAAGTATTCGCCGTTTGGCATTCCCTTTACATCGACTGCAATATCACCTGCGGGCATCTTCGCAAATGCCTGACGGATAAGGTCGATGGACTGATAGAGTTCATTGATACGGACAGCGCATCTTGCATAGGAGTCACCATCGTTAGATGTGATGGGTTCGAAATCAAGTTCGCCATAAGCTTCATGTCCGAGCTTTCTCATATCATAGGAGAGGCCGGATGCCCTGGCGAAGGGGCCGCAGCAACCTAAGGCATGTGCCTGTTCCTTGGTGAGAATTCCGACACCGCGAAGACGGCTCTGTACGGAATAATCATTTAAGAAGGTGTGCTCGATCTCCTTGATCTCCTGCTCTACCTTAGCGAGTCCGAGAAGCATCTCCTTCTCCTGCTCCGCGTTAATGTCACGGATTACACCGCCGACCTTATTAACGGAGAAGATAACTCGTCCACCGGTGGTCATCTCGAGAAGGTCAAGGATCTTCTCTCTGATTCTCCATGCCTGGTAGAAGAGGGATTCGAATCCGAAGGCATCTGCCATCAGACCAAGCCAGAGGAGATGGCTATGGATACGGCTCATCTCATGCCAGATGGTACGTAAGTACTTGGCACGGTCAGGAACTTCTACGCCCATGATGTGCTCGATGGTCTCGACATAGCCCATGCCATGTCCGAAGGAGCAGATACCACAGGTGCGTTCGATAACATAGGTCATCTGCTTAAAGTCACGCTTCTCTGTCAGTCCTTCGAGTCCTCTGTGGATGAATCCGATATTAGGAATGGCTTCCATAATCTTCTCATCTTCGATAACAAGATCGAGATGGATAGGTTCCGGAAGAACCGGATGCTGAGGTCCGAAAGGAACTACACTTCTCTTACCCATTACTGCTCACCTCCGTCTGCCTTACATTTCTCCTGCTCTTCTGCCATGAGCTTCTTACCAGCTTCGGGAAGCATGGGGTTCACTTCGTTGATTCGATAGAGCTTGTCCTTGTAGTCGAGGCTGATCATCTCAATCTTCACACCGAAGAGTTCACGCATCTCATTCTCATAGAGGAAAGCGCAAGGATAGATTCTGGTGATGGAAGGAACTTCCTCCGTCAGGTCGATGATGACACGGAGGTTCTCGAAGCGATATGCATCGTCGTCCGAGAAGCTATAGGACAGCTCGAACTTACCGTTGGCGTAAACGACATGCGCCTGATCAAAACGTAGATCGGCTTCCTTCTTCTTCATTACTTCTACAAGAAGCGCCTCCAGAGGAATCTCAGTCTGGACGTTCTTAGGTTCTACTACTTCAGCCATTCTGCTCCTCCTTTACTGCCTCATCATAAGTCTTGCCGGATTTCACCAGTTCGTCATGCTCTTCGGAGCGCTTCTGGAAGAGGTCTCTTGCCTGGATGATGCCGTCGATGATGGACTGGGGTCTTGCTGCGCAACCCGGTACATAGATGTCTACGGGAACTACGGTATCAGCACCACCCTTGATGTTATAGCAATCCTTGAAGACACCGCCGGTGCAGGCGCATACGCCAACTGCAACGACAACCTTGGGTCTGGGCATCTGATCATAGATCTGCTTGATGATAGGTTCTGCCTGAGCATTCACACCACCGGTAATCAAGAGAATATCTGCCTGCATGGGGTCTCCGGTGTTCTCTACACCGAGTCTCTCTGCATCGTATACCGGGGTAAGACATGCAAGTACTTCGATATCACAACCATTACAGCTCGCTCCATCGTAATGGATAATCCAGGGTGATCTTTTAATATTAGCCATATTCTGCCTCCAAATTATGCTATCAGCATGAGGATGAGGAGGTTAACGCCTGCAGTAAGCAGGGTAACGATCCAGGTCATCTTCAGCATCAGCTCATACTTCATACGTGCACTCGTGTTATCGATCAGAATCTCTAAGAAGTAGATAGCGAGGATAACTAATACTGCTGCCAGGTAAGACCAGGGGTTCTTGTTCACGATAAAGAGAGCTACAACGCCCATAAGGAATACGTTCTCATACCACTCTGTGATACTGAAGAGCGCAAGGTTCTTCGAGCCCATATCGGTGGTGATACCCTTAACCAGTTCCTGGTGAGGATGATGAGATGCTGCCGTATCGAAGGGAGACTTGCGCATCTTAATGGTCATGATGAAGACGAAGGCGATGAAGAAGCCGGGCATCTTCATGATCAGGCTGTAGTCCTGCTGGATGATGGTTCTGACATTGAAGGATCCGGTGGAGATATAGAATCCAACGGCAGTTAGAAGAACAGCTGGCTCGTAAGCCATCATCTGTACCAGTTCTCTCTGAGATCCAATGGTGGAATAAGGAGAATTGGTAATGACTGCTGCAAAATAAAGGAAGGTTGCAGCGGTCGACAGAATGAAGAAGCAGAGCATCAGATCTGCACCGGCGAAGAACATGGCACCGGTAAGAATCATGAATGCAAGATAGCTAAGAAGCAGGAAGTGTACAGAATGAACAACGACGATATACTGCTTCTTAAAGAGCTTGATCACATCGAAGAAAGGCTGACGAATGGGAGGGCCGACACGTCCCTGCATACGTGCTGAAATCTTACGATCAAATCCTTCTAAGATACCACCGAGGAAGGGTGCAAGAAGGATGTAGCAAAGAACCAGAATGATTTTCGTACCCATCTTAGAAAGCACCTCCTATGATCATACACATCATAACTACAATCAGAACAAAGATAGTGATCTGACAAGGAAGCATAATCTTTCTCTGACCGAAACGATCCTTGAAGTAGTAGTTAGCAAGTACGAGTTTCTTCTCTTCACCGAAGGAAGATACGAATCCTTCATCCTTACCGGTATTGATACCACTCATATAAGCAAGCTTCTGATTAGCACGCATGTTCTTAGAGAACGCGAATGCAATGGCAGGAAGCGCGAATACGAATACGATCAGGAAAACCAGAAGGTAGAGAACGCCGGTAGGAAGTACCTGGGCGGGCTCACCGAACAGCTCCATCAGAAGCGGCGTTACATAGACCTGTGTCAGTGCCGGGAAGAGGCAGCACAGAGCTACCATCATGATGGAATGAATGACAATGGAGATCTTCTCATTAGGTTTTGTAATGTCCTTTACAGGACCTTCATTGGTCTTAGCGATAATCTTGCCTAACCACTTGGTCCAATAGAAAGAGGTCGTTGCAGAACCAAAGCAGATCATCAGTACCAAAAGGATATTGCCTTCATCTACTGCTGCGCAGAGTGCGGACCACTTAGAGATCAGCATTCCGAAAGGCGCAAGGTACATACCGGTAATACCGATGAACATGCAGATTGCAAGAAGCGGCAGTCTGTAGAGCAGACCATGCATAGCTTCTACATCACGAGATCCAAGAGAGTTCTCGGTTGCACCGATATCCTGGAACAAGAGAGACTTCGATACTGCATGGAAGATCATGAGGAAAACACCAGCCCAGAGGGTTTCAGGTGTACCAACACCAGCGCAGGCTACCATCAGTCCTAGGTTAGACAGAGTAGACATTGCAAGAACCTTCTTACCATCCGACTGAGCGATTGCCATGAAAGACGTTGCAAGGAAGGTGGAACCACCGACGATAGAGATCATGACTCCGGTCAGGTTACCGCTCATGGCAGGTGCCAGACGGAAGAGAATATAGATACCAGCCTTAACCATGGTTGCACTATGAAGCAGTGCAGAACTCGGGGTCGGTGCGACCATTGCTCCGAGCAGCCAGGTAGAGAAAGGAAGCTGTGCAGACTTGGTAAGTGCTGCAAAAGCGATCAGTGTAACAGGAATCATAAGCATGGCATATGCTTCTGTTCCCTTGCCAGCGAGAACATACTGCACGAGATGCTGCAGAGAAACATCTCCGGTAGAGAAAACGTACATGATGATTGCAATAGTAAGTGCGCAACCACCTAAGAGGTTCATCCAGAGTGCACGGAAAGAATTCTTGATTGCAATCTCCTCTCTCGTATAACCGATCAGAAGGAAAGAGCATACAGATGTGGTCTCCCAGAAGAGCTGGATCCAGGTGAGACTGTCAGACAGTACGAAACCGAACATAGCTCCGATGAAGAGAAAGAGGACCATGAAGAAGTAATTTCTTCTGTCCTTTACATGTGCATGTGAGTAATGATGATAGCCATGCATATAACCAACCGCATAGATTATGATCAGAGATCCGATGATACCGATAATGACACACATAAGAATGGTCAGATGATCGATATAGATTCTCGGTGTCTCGTCCATGATCCTGGTCTTAGGTCCGAAGAGATCGAGCCAGCCAATAGCGACTGTAGGAACGATAGAAAGAAGAGAAACCCATGCTCTTCTGTACTTAAATGACAGATACGTTACAACGACTGCCAGTGCAACCTCTGCATAGAGTGTCAGATGGTCACACACCAGGGTATTTGGAAAGAGACTGATTGGCTTAAAGCCGCCCATGCCCCAGTCAAAAACCAGAGCGCATACGCCTGCCATAATCAAGCTACAGCTGGTGTAGGCAATTGTTCTTCTCACTTTGTTTGCTTTCTCATTGACCGGGATGACCAGCATGAGTAGAGCTACTACAAGCGGGAAGATGATGAGAAACGGTACAATTGATTCCCCAAACATTTCCCCCATACTCCTTTCAATTCAACACATTTTCTCTCGTTATTTTTTTAACGACCATCATCAATGTTACTCTTTTGATGAAATTCCTTCAAGGAAAAAGTTTAGAAAAATTCTAGAATTAGGAGTATGATTGTACTTCGAAAAGAGAGGTCATATTTTCGGAAACCCCGTATGGTTACAGTGTTTCCTGCTTATGTTTTGGGTTTCCTTTTATATGATGAATAAACAACCCATTTGAAAAGTTACCACATTAATCGCGGTTTCCATTTGGCAAAACCTACTTATTAAAATTGTCGGCTAGTCATTAATACTGCTTGGAAAGTACTGAAAAAAACACAATGCATGAACTAAGTTATATGTCCCGAATGGTTGGTATGGCACTCGATGCCTGCAAGCAAAATCAACTCACTTCCGTGGAGTCCATAGAGATCTCTGTGGGCGAAACCACCGGTCTCGTTCCTCATTTTCTCGAGGACTACTATCCTGAATGTGTGAAGGGAACCCTCTTAGAAGGTTCGAAGCTCTATATCAACTTTCTTCCGGTCACTGCCCGATGCATGGACTGTGGGGAAGAATATAAACCAGGCCCGGAAAACGAATACTCCTGCCCTATGTGCAGGAGTATCAAGTCTTCTTTTCTTCATGGCAGAGAATTCACGCTGGATAAGATTATAGGGGAATAAGGCATCTGCCTTATTCCCCTATTCTTGTATCAGATACTGTAATTTTCTTAATCATAATTATCATCAGGAATTCATGCAATTCCCTTATGCTCTGTTGTCATAGAGCATATTCATCTTGGTCTCGTAGTATTCGGGACTCATATCCAGATAGTGCTTATGGGGATTCTCGAATCTCTGCTCTTCTTCCCAGATCTCATTCTGAATCTGTTCTTTCACGTAGTAAGCGATTTCCTTGGTCTCCGGAAGCTTATGGGTAAGCTTTCCATTTTCGATGATCTTCTCCTGCAGCTTCTTCACATGGCAGTTCTCGAAGGTGCGATTCTTCCAGGGCTTCTCAGGATCAACGAAACGATATGCCGAAGACATATCCACTTCTTCCCCCCGATTGGTTAAGAGATCTGCAACTGCATGGCCTGAAGCATCATAGACACGGTAGACATCCTTAAGACCCGGATTCGTAATCTTCTCCGGTGTCTCGGAGATCTTAATACGGGGATCCATCTTGCCGTCCTCTTCCACTGCACAGAGCTTATAGACTGCGCCGAAGACAGGTTCAGATTTCGAGGTGATGAGGCGCTCACCGACACCGAAGGAGTCAACACAACCGCCCTGCTCCAAGATGGAATGAATGGTATATTCATCGAGGCTGTTAGAGATCACAATCTTCGCATCGCTAAATCCAGCCTCGTCAAGAAGCTTTCTCGATTCACGGGTCAGATATGCGAGGTCTCCGGAATCAATACGAATACCGAAGTTCTTCGATGTGATTCCATCTGCCTTCATTTCCTTGAAAACGGTGATTGCATTGGGAACACCCGACTTAAGTACATCATAGGTATCGACTAAGAGGATACAGTTATTGGGATAGAGGGAAGCGAACTTACGGAAGGAAGTCAGCTCGTCCTTATAGAACATCACCCAGGAATGGGCCATGGTTCCACCTACCGGGATGTTGAAGTACTGGCCGGCAGATACGGTTGCGGTTCCCTTTACACCACCGATATAGGCTGCACGGGCGCCGTAGATAGCAGCATCATTGTTGTGGGCACGTCTGGCACCAAAGTCAGATACAGGGCGATTCCCTGCAGAACGAACGATACGTCTTGCCTTGGTCGCAATCAGGGACTGATGGTTAACCTGGGCTAAGATCTCGGTCTCAACAATCTGCGCCTCAACCAGGGGAGCAACCACAGTGATAACCGGCTCATTCGGGTACATGATGGTTCCTTCCGGGAAGGCATAGACATCTCCCGTGAAGTGGAAGTTCCGTAGGTACAAGAGGAAGTTCTCGCTGAAGCAGTTCAGGCCTCTTAAGTACTCTACATCTTCTTCGGAGAAGTGCATTCCTTCGATGTGCTCTACGATCTGCTCCAGTCCTGCGAAGACAGCGAAGCCACCATCGTCCGGATTCTTGCGGTAGAAGACGTCGAATGCGACCTTACGGTCCATGTCTTCCTGCAGGAAATAACCATTTGCCATGGTGAGTTCATAGAAATCCATCATCATGGAGATATTTCTCTTATCATAAATCGTCATTTTTCTTACCGCCCTTTCCAAAGACAAACTTCTGCTGCAACTTGAAGCTTACGAAGAACAGCGACGTATCAACAATCATCTTGATAATAATGTCGGGCATCCAGGGAAGAAGCAAGTTTCCTCCGGTGACAAGACCTGCGCTTAAGAACATCCATGTCACGGCAAGACCTGCAAATCTGGCAAGCGCCTTCAGAACATTTCCCTCACTCTTAAAGACTATCTTATAATTCACCGTGAAGTTATAAGTAGCAGAGATAATTCTGGCCAGGATGGTCGCCGGTAAGGTATAGACAATTGTGTGTGGCGCCAAGATCCAGCAGAAGATCTGAAAAAATGCAAGATCTATGATGCAGGAAGTCAGCGACGAAAATACGAAGCGGAGGAAAGCCAGAAGCAGAATGAAGAAGATCTTCATCGAATCCTTAAAGGGATTAAAGTGGGTCTGGTGATTGTCCACAGAATCATAGATGGTCTCAATGGGAATCTCGATCACCGGCACCTTGCCGGCAGTCTCTACCAGCATACGCATCTCGTACTCGAATCTCTCACCCTTAACATCCGGCAGGGTCCGCATGAAGTCCATGGGAATACCGCGAAGACCTGTCTGAGTATCTACAATACGATTACCAGTCACATAACGGAACATCGTCGCAATGAACTTGTTACCGATACGGCTCTTCCGGGGAACATTGTCACCGTCGAAGGAACGGCTTCCTAAGATGAGTGCATTCTGATGGGTAAGCATCTCATTTCTGACTGAGAGAATTGCCTCCGGCGAATGCTGACCATCTGAATCGCATGTAATGCAACCGATCGCGTCAGGCCATTTTTCCATGATAAATGTAAAGCCGGTCTTCAATCCCCTGCCCTTACCACGATTGATGTCGTGATGAAGGAGTACGCCGCCGAGATCTACGATCAGTGCCTCAGCCTCTTTAAAGATATGCTGGTATTCACTTCCACTGCCATCATCTACGATAACAACTGGGCCAAGATTCGCTTCCTTCAGCGCCTTAAGAAGGTCGATAAAACGCTCGTCTGGCTGATAGGAAGGAATCAGAATAGGGATAACCTCGTTCATAAATTCCTCGATATAAACTAATCTTGCTTAATGGTTGTCCTCTATTGTACTACATCTACGTCTGTGAATGAAGAATAAGAAGATTCCTGTTAAGAGAATGGCGACAATCTCTAAGATGAGGCCGCCGGCAAAGTAGGGATAGATATAACTGATCTGTGTCGTGCCGCGGTTCACATAAAGGAGGTTATTCCTCTTCATAATTACATCGTAAGATGACTTGTCACTTGCCTCGTCACTTGTCTTGTCACTTGCCTCATCACTTGTCTTGTCATTTGCCTCGTCACTTGTCTTCGTGTCAGATTCAAGGTCAGATATCTGTGCTTTTTCACTATGATCCTTGACGCGGAAGATATCATGATATGCCAGTGTGGTATTCACGCCATCTTCCGGCGACTCAATGGTCATTCCATGATTTTCATACCTTACGGTAAGCGGAATCAGAGTGCGTTTGGGCAGCATATTACTGTGCTGTCCGATGGCATCTGCCAGCACCGCTCCTACGGCAGGATCATGGGTCAGGGCATAATGATAGGACAGGTTAAGGCCGATGTAGACCAGGTGATCATTCTCTCCTGTACCGAGGTAGGACAGAGTCAGATTATCCTCTTTAAGATAGCCAGTGGTATTCGTAAGACCATTGAAATAGACTGTTCTCCACTTACTGTATTCGGGATCAAAGAGCGCAGAATCCACCTGTTTTCCCTTGTAATAGAGGAAGGGATAACCATTCTCGAAATCAATGGTAGAGACGGAGACACCCAGGAAGTCAACAGATTTTGTCTCTTCATCTGCCGGCATACCATCTCCGAAGATGAAGACATAGACTCCTTCCCTGGAGAGCCTGCGAATCATATCCTGAGCCGCTGCCTTATCATCATAGGTAAAGCCTGCGAGATAGATGGCATTGTATCCTCGCAGTTCTTCATAGCTATAGTCATTCAGGTTATAGGAATCGCCTTCTAACATATCAGGGATCGTAAAGGCCGTCTGATAGACATTCTTACCGATACCGATGGTACTGTATTCCGTCACCAGACCGAAATTTCCATCCACGCTGCGGTGATAGAGCAGATAGGAATCATTCTCATCAAGCAGACGATAGCCGCTACGTCCTGCAGACCTGGTCAGGGAAATCACTTCAGAATCGAGATCAGGAACAGGAAGCTCCGAACGCTTAATGAGAACCGTGTCATCTCCCATGGCCAGGGTGCGGTCGAAGAGATAATCGTAATATCCATTCTCAACTGCCTCATTCAGATGAACAATATTCGATGCAGTTGCAGCGGACTGCCAGCCCGCACCAAAGGTCTGATTCACCTTATGGTCAGGATCTCCGGTCAGAAGGTACTGCCCTCTCGCGCCGGTAGAACTACCATCGAGAAATGCAATTCTCTGCCTGGTTACCTCACGCGCCTCCTCATAGAGCATGGCCTTCCCATCTGCCTCAAGTCTCTCTTCTGCGGTCATGGAACCATCTGAGAGAAATAAGGGGAAGGAAGGAATACAGTCAAGGATCAAAAGAGCAAGAACTACGCATAAGAATGGTTTTCTTAAGGACTTCCAGGTAATCAGACTCATAAGGCACATCATGAGTGCAATGGAGATAAAACGAAGCATCCATAAGTACTGGGCACCCGGCAGGTTCTTAAGCACCGTGTAAGCAGGAGTTGTTGTTAGAAGCAGGATTAAGAATGCTGTAATAAAGCCAGGCTTACTCTTCCGTCTCGCCGTAATCATCCCGAAGACCGTGAGAAGGAAAGCTGACAGACCGAAATAGAATACAGTCTGACTATCCGTAATACGGTAGAGTGGATTAAGCGAGATCAGAATAGACTGGAAGAAGCCCTTCATAACCTGGGAAGAATCCGTATTCGAGATTCCTCCCTTAAGAGAAGGATAGAGCCAGAAGCCTAGGAGAATATAGCCCAGGATCATGGAAAGAAGCGCATCAAAAGCAAGCCTTCTCTTCCCTCCCAGGATGCGATAGATCAGAAGATATAAAATTACAGAAAGCAGTACCATACCAGCGTATCCGGTATGACAGCAGGCAATGAGGAAGAAGGTTAAGATCAGATACTTTATCCGACTTAAGTCTTCATCATGTAATAAGCCATAGAGCGCGTCGAAGAAAAGAGGCAGGAAGATCATAGAGAGAGATCTCGGAAGATTGCCTTCTCCAAAGAGCGCATAGAGATTATTCGGCATATAGAACCAGAGAAGCCCAAGTACCAGGCCCAGGACAGGACGATGACGGCGCATGCTGACATAGAGCACACTGATAGCACCAAAGAAGAGAATCAGCACTACGAATAAGAGGTATCCGTTCAGCAGATTCCCGCCTGCGATTGCGATCATACCTGCGATCACATAGACCGGCAAGGGTGCCCAGTAGCGCATCATCTGCACGCCGTTATACCAGCCCTCATCATAGAGAGGATAGAGATCCCCCTTCAGAATGTCGTGATAGAGCGTCTCTCCCTTATAGAGATGGGCAAAAGTATCGGAACCTGTCGGATAATTGCCTCCACAATGGAGCAGAACTACCATGAGGTATGCAAAGGCGGCATAGACCACGATTCCGATCAGCCAGACGATATATCTTAAATGTCGATCCAGTCTGTCTTCCGGCATCTTACTCTCCTAATGCATCTTCAGCGATGCGGTCTGCAATGTTCTTCAGGCTCTTGGTCTCTCCCTGCTCGAGGTCACTTAAGAAATCCTCATCCTCAGCATAAGACAGGATATAGGATCTGGTCGGGGTCTCACTGGACTCCATCTTGACCAGAATACCTCCCTGGTCGAGAACGATGTCTCTGATATCACGGATGAAGTACTCTGCCATATTCTCTAAGGTCGGATTCAGTCGATCAAAGGGTTCGAATTCATTAATCACTTGATTCTGATACTTCTCGAAGTAAGTATCGATGGCCTTCTCAATCTGATTGAACTGGACGAACTGGTCATTGTTCAGAATGATATCGCAGGCGAACTCCCAGGTATGAGGATGTGTCTCACCCTTCTTGCCGTTGATCAGGATATAGTGATTTGCATTCAGATAGAATTTGAAGATATATTCCTTTGTCAGTTTCAGTGCCATACTAATTCTCCTATCCGACTAAGCCTATTCTGCATCAGTTGCTGGCTTCTCTTCTGTTTCAGCAGCTCCCACTACATCTGACTTCGTATCTGTTCCAGTCTCTTCTTCCTTCATGGCAGCCATCATATCCCGGCTATCCGTAATCTTCACTTCCGGCGGCAGCAGACGCTCGAGCTGTTCCTTCGCTTCCGCTTGCTCTACATTTACGAAGAGGAGCGACGCCTTCTTGTCGCTCTCCTTGAAACGTAGAACGCGCTTTCCAAACCGGTCTGCAGTGTTATGCAGGAAGTCGTCCGTAAGTCTCTCCTCCGGGAATTCGACAGTGAGCATACTAAGCTGCTTAGCACCCTTCGATCGCAGACTGTCGATCAGGAGGGGAAGCATCTTGTCGGTATATACATTGTTTTCGGGGCTGTAATAACGATAATACTGGACCTCGGATTCGGCCTTCTCTAACTTCAGGTTCAGGCCCTGAATACTTGCCTCTTCTTCCTCGATCTCCCTTCTTCTTAGCACGCGCTCGATCAGGAGGAAGACGGACATGAGAAGGGCGATGATGATCAGGGCAATCCAGAAGATGTACATAAGGATCTTCGCCGACAGAAAGGCGTTATCCGATAGAATAACGGTCTGGTCGGTCAAGAGGCAGATCTTATACTGGTTGCCGTCGTACTTGAAGATAACGCCGGATGCGACATACTGATCGTCTCCCATATTCACGATGGCATGGGTGACCTGATTGAGACGTAGGGAATCGAGGAATTCACTCGCCGTGTTGGAAGAGAAGTAGGATTCCATCGTGATGCCCTTATACTGATAGGTCTCGGTGACGTTCTTGATATAGAGAATGGTCTGCTCCTTGGAGAAGGCCCAATAGCTGGTGTCACCATTTCCCAGGGAGGCAAGAATGTTCTCGATGATTTCATCGTCAGAGCGGTCGGCCTGCAGATTGATCTGGTCAAGTACCAGCTTGACGTATGAGTCCTGCTGCTTGGCATATGAAGTTAAGACGCTGTACTCGTACTGCCCCATGATGAAGACACCGAGCATGATAAGCCCTACTGAGAGTGCAAATATCAGGATGAGAATCCCTCTCTCCCTGCGTGATCTCATATCTAATCCTCCGCTCCTTAATGTTCATTCACTATCGTATCCATCTGCTTCCAGATGTATGAAAGGTCTAATCTTAGGACTCCTCCGTGTTCACGAAATGATCGACACGTTCGATCACTGCATGTAGTCTGGCAAAATCCTGGTCGAAGATTCTCTTCACCTTATCCTTCTCCTCATGCAGATTCGCGGTCTTCCAGGAGGAGGCGGTTCCTATACTGTTAATAATACCCATAAAGCGGATAAAGAATACCATAAGATTAAAGAATGGCATAAGCGGAATAATGGTCCACTGCCGCCGGTAAAACTTATGAATCTCAGGGAATTCGCTTAGGTATCCCAGTGTCGATAAGTAATAGAAATAATTCAGGACAATATACATCCCGAAGAGGAAAAGCGTCGAGAAGATAATCAGTCTGGGATTGTAATTCATAAAAAGAAGACAGATCAGAGCCAGATACCAGATCAGTCTGGGGAAGGCGAAGGTATGGTCATAAACCAGGGTCCGAACCGTAGGGCTGGTGAACATATTACGGATTCTCGCACGATCCTTTAAGAACATGTGCGATACTTCAAGACTTCCTCTCTGCCAGCGCTGTCTCTGGGTATAGAGCTTATCCATGTTCTCGATCGGGTCTACGAAGAAAATGGCACTCTCGCAGATGCCCACCCTGCCATTCTGCAGGTAACGCATCTGGAAGGTAAGCTGGGTATCCTCACAGATGGTATCTGTGTTATAGAGCTGGGACTTAAGGACCGATGACTTACGGAAGGCGGAGAAAGCTCCGGACAAGGTGTAGACAGCATTGGCCTCTGATGCGTAGGATCTACCGGCAAGGAAGGCCTGCGCGTATTCGACATACTCTAATCTGCGAAGGAGTCTGCTCTTACCTCTGCGATACTTCATGATTGCATCCTGATCCGTAAGAATCGCTCCTGTCATACAGTCGAATTCGGGGTGATTCTCGAAACAGTAGACCATATTCTTCAACGCGGACTTCTCTAAGAATCCGTCAGAATCGATATTGATAATGTACTTACCAGAAGAATTAAAGAGGGCCAGATTAAGTGCTCTTGACTTACCCTGCTTGGCATTCATCCACTGCATGATAAGATCGGGGTATTCCTTCTGACACTTTGCGAAGACATCGAAGCTATTGTCCTTGCCCTGGTTATTCACGACGAAGATACGGATACGGTCGTTCGGATAATCAGAGTCATTTACGGACTTAAGACATGCCTCTAAGGTGTCCTCAGAGTTATAGACGGGAATGAGCAAGGTAATCTCCGGATCGATGGCAGGCTTGTCGATACGGTCCGGATGAATATGTTTTCTTATAAGTATAACAATAGAGCCGATGGACGGCACTATCTCCATAATGAATGGGATAATGATCCATGCGGCCCAGAATAGAACAGAACTGAGTAGTTCATTCAGAATGCCCATATGTGAAGTTACCTACCTTCTGTCGAACGATCTGTGTCTTGGTGAATACCACAAAATACAGCATAACGGAAAGTCCATAGAATACCAGACGCCCAATCAGTGTATGTGCGACATAGAAAGACTTCGTACCAAACTGATAGATGATGAGACTAATCGTTATAATACGAATCACATTAAATAACAAGAGAAGTACAGAGCCAATGATTCCAACTACGACTCTTTCGAAAGAGCTGTAAGCCCTGAAGAATGCGAGGAGAGAGATAAATGCCATAATCTCTAATACACCCGAACATTCAAAATCAATCTGCAGGGAGATCTGACCTGCTCTCGACGAGATGAAGATAACTCCATACTTGAAGAAAGAGGTAAAGATACCCGTGATACTTCCAAACAGGCCTGCACATGCAGCAACAAGGCTTGCCAGAGGCTGTGTAAGAACAGGACGAAGATAGACCATCATGAAGACAAAGAGTCCACCACTTCCTGCAATGTATCTCCATGCGGGAACCTGTGCGCGATCAAGAACATAGAGCAGATAAATCCAGGCAATGAATCCGACGATTCCAACAACATAGAATACAAGAGACATATTATTCTGCCTCCGGCTCTAAGATGGAGAAGTCCGGATTCTTCTTCCTCTTCCATACAGCCCAGCCACCGACTAAACTCATAGGAATCAGGATTGCACCAAGAGGTCCACTCGAAGCTCCGGCACAAGAGGACCAGGTCTGTCCAATCTCATGGAACTGTACATTCACCTGCTGCATAGACTGTGTAGACAAGTGGTCGTCCGGGAAGTACTGATTATGATTCTTCACCAGCTGCTCCGGATCCAGCCAGAATTCTGCTTCGCAGGTTCCATCCTCATCTATATGAAGATGAATCTTGCCAAGCCAGGATGCTCCGGTCGTACCATAAAGCCAGGGCGTATTGGGATCAGAATTCTCATCCTGCTGATACTGTCCCCACATACCTTCATCTACAAGATCAAGTTCATAGTCCCCAGCACCGATATCACCGTTCAGCTTTGACATACCGTTGTAATCAAAAGATCCATCTGCATTACGGCCGATGACCTTAATTCCACGGATGTGATTGGTATCATTCAGGGACAGATGGAAATCGGTAATGGTATTATTCGCTGCTCCACCCTTCTTATCAGGGATCTCATAATCCACAGCATGACCATAGATCAGACCATCCTGGTAAACCAGAGCCTGTCCACCATCCGGTCCATTGCCGCCACCGGTGGTATAGTCGGTTCTGTCCTGATGATAGGCACCCCAGTCAGAGAAATCACCATCGAAAGAGATGGGTCCCTTCTGAGTATTTACTGCCTTCACCGGATGAAGATTTGCGACATTTGAGATCAGGTTCTCACCCTGATAGATATCAAGGCTGATGGTCTCATTATATTCCTTCAGATAAGAGGTCGGAATTGCAAGCTCATACTGATATGCTGCGTACTTCAGGGAAGATCCAGGAAGAATCTCATGGTTCTCGGCAACCCTTACTCCATCCTTGGTAAGGAAGAAGGTAGACTCGCGTCCCAGATCTGTTCTCAGTGCGAAGTTAGAGTTCCCCCAAGGGGTAGAACCTTCTATATTACCAGTATAACCTTCGGGTTCACGGAAGTAGAGATAGATCATATCTCCATCCCAGATCATAGCATCTGCTACGATATTGCCATTGGCATGAGGACCGTACTTGGCAACTGCAGCCCAATCCTTGAAACTTCCATCGATTGTAATTCCCTGATAGACGGCACCTGCATCCGGTTGCTCTGTCGGATCATTCTCCCCTTCTTCCTTCTCCTCTTCTGTTGCATCAGACTTAGCAGGAGCAAGTCTCGTTGCATCATTGATATTTGAGAGGGAAACAGTTGTACCTGCATAAGTCAAATCAAATAAAGGGCTTGCAAAATAAGATAGGGGCACTGCAAATTCTGCGCTGTAGGTCGCATCATCAGAAGAGAGAGAGGTAAATGCAACTGCACTTCCATCGATTCCCTGATACCAGCCACCATGCACCTGCTTATCCTGTGCTAACTGGAATGATCCATTGTTTGTAATATTCGTATTTGCAGGATATGTGATATTGAATGATTTACCCTGGAAAGAAAAGTTCCATACATCACCGGTTCCAGTAACCAGCAGATAGAGATAATTCCCATCTCTTGCTGCTGACCAGCTGATGACACCGGAATCTGCGGAAGGGTAATGAACCGCATTCGTCCAATCAGCAATATTGCCATCAATAGCGATAGTGGAAGGACCAGCTGCTACATAAGGATCTGCAACCGCATTCGAGAAGCCTGCCTCGGTAGAATCCGCCTCTTCTGTCGTTTCCGTGCTGCTTACGACTGCATCCGTAGGAGCTGAAGCATTCACTGCATCCGTGCTTCCTCCATCGACGATATCTCTCTTGGCAGGATCCTCTCCTGCTGCAAGCTCTGCATTCTGGGTTACAGCTGCATCAACACCTGCAGCGGACCCGTTCGTAGCATCTGCATTCGTTCCTGCAGCCTGATTCACAGCATCTATTGGTGTTACATCACTTACTGCAGCTTGCGATTCTTCAGCCACTGCGTCTGTTTTCTCCCCCAACCCTGATGCCGCATATGAAAATCTGTACGGAAAAGAAGCCAGAAGCATTCCGGCCATAGAACATGTGAGTGCCATACTTAGCACCCGTCTCCCCATCCTGATTTCTTTTGACATGAATAAACTCCCTATCCTATAGTTCACTGTTCCCATAATAGCATGATGCCCAGACATGCTGCAATAGACAAATAGAATGCCTCACCATATCATGATCTGATATGCTCTCCACCATATAAAGAAATGTCTTTATATGAATAATTATCTGAACATTTATATCCAATTCAGATTATTGCATCATGTATACGATTTTTCAAGACTTTATTCTGCGAAGGTGTTTCGAAACCCTCGAAAAACAGGTCCTTCCGGGAGGATTACTGGCGGTAGGGTTTATATTTCCGAAGGAGACAATTCACACGCAATTAATCGGCTTGGAGGCCAAGCAGATGGTTCACGAACTGCTGGGCGGTTCTGCCGGATACGCCGCCGTGACGCATCTCCCACTGATCTGCCTGCAGACGCAGTTCCTTCTGATCCATGGTAATACCGCTCTTCTCTGCAAGCTTCTCTACGATATTGTAGTACTCCTGACGATCAGGCTTGAAGTATCCGATGGTCACACCGAAACGATTGCCCAGAGACAGTTTCTCTTCGACGGTATCGCTGTGGTGGATATCCTCGGAATCCTTGCCCATATCGTGGCGGTCGCCCCAGGTCTCCTTGATCAGGTGACGGCGGTTAGAGGTTGCATAGATCAGAATGTTCTCTGGTCTAGTCTCAACACCACCTTCGATGACTGCCTTTAAGAACTTGTATTCCGACTCATCCTCTTCGAAGGAGAGGTCGTCCATGTAGATAATGAACTTGTAGTTACGGTTCTTGATCTCGGAGATCAACTGAGACAGCATCTTGAACTGGTACTTGTAGATCTCGATCATGCGAAGACCGTCATCATAATACTCATTGACGATTGCCTTGATGGAGGTGGACTTACCAGTGCCGCTGTCACCGAAGAGAAGGACATTGTTGGCCTTCCTGCCTTCGACGAAGGCCTTGGTGTTCTCTACCAGCTTCTGCTTCTGAATCTCATAACCAATCAGGTCATCGAGAACAACCTTATCCATATTATTCACTGCGGTAAATCCTACACTGCCATCCTTCTCCTCACGGATACGGAAGGCCTTGTTCAGGCCGAAGTTACCTACGCCATAATCCTTATAGAAGCCTGTGACGAGATGAAAGAAAGTCTCATCGTCACTTGCTTCGGCAAGTTTCTCCGCAAGTCCTCTGACCTTCTCGGAGACATTCCCGTTATACATCAGTTCGGGCTTATCGATGGCTTCGTAATGCGTGATCACATCGAAGCAGTCGATTCCCAGCTTCTCCTTGAAGAGAGTGAAGTCATAATGGAAGAGCTCACGAAAGGCGTGAAAATCTGACATAGCGAATCCGCTGACAGAACCGCCCTTAGAGCCAATCTTCTCGCAGGTCAGAGAGAAAGGATTCTCGTTCATGACCAGAAGATAGGTCAGGTAGCACTGCCAGAGATTTCTGTCGAATGCATAATCGGTTGAGATCTCAAGGATACGCTTAGCCTCTGCATAAGTCTTGCGGCGAAGTGCATTCTTGTCATAATCTGCCTTCTTTAACTCTGCTGCAATGTCTGACAGTCTGATGAGGATGGAATCCTCAGGAAGATCGCCATAGATTAGAAGTTCTGATACAATCTGGTCCATTCTTCTGCCTCGTTTTCTTTTCTCTTTTTCTTCTTTATTTTCCTTAATTCGTTATTATATCCCATTTCTATTTTTTAAAAGAGGCTTCTGGCATATGTGTGAAGCCTAATCATGTAGATCAGCCTTTATGAAACACCTTTGAAGGAGGCGATCCGTCGTTGCTGAAATAATTGAACATTGAAAAACCACCTGGCCTTCCTTAATGT
>Ga0256404_1004369_pt1 | contig 26903 bp, 16 predicted proteins | sample RumenRJG_01DNA_FD_185990 | JGI IMG/M metagenome (GOLD analysis project Ga0256404, IMG submission 185990) | Bovine rumen microbial communities from Lethbridge, Alberta, Canada - RJG_01 | ecosystem: Host-associated > Mammals > Digestive system > Stomach > Rumen | place: Canada: Alberta | collected...
GGACCCACCTCTATCCATTCCGAACAGAGAAGTTAAGCCCGTCATCGCCGATGGTACTGGCACACCAGCTGGGAGAGTAGGCAGCCGCCGCGCTTCGGAGACCCCGGTGAGGACACAATCCTCGCCGGGGTCTCTTCGTGTTCATGGGCCTTGATGTCACCCTGCGCCTATTGTTTCTCCGGTCCAATTTCGTTATTCCTGCGTGTTTGTTCGCAACCCGTGAGCCGGCTTGCGGCCGTGCCTTGCCAGCGGGGATGGTGGAGTGGGTCGTCCGGGAACGTGTTCCTGTCAGGGTCTCCGCCCTGGCGGAACCGGTCCGGGCACGGATTGCCTCCTTTCCGTGCTGGAAAGCAACCGGATTGTTGCTATGGGCATGTCTCGGGGCTTGTTCGTTCCCCTGGCGGTGGGGCTTGCTATTCAATAGTTTTATACGCCGACTGAGTGACTGGTGAGAGCATGGTGTGGTGAATGCCAAAACCCCGTCACAGGTATTCCGTCCACTGGCATTCCGTCATTAGCTCGTGATTCTTATCCCGGTTTAATATCTCCGTCATCAGTCCTTCCCTTGCCTATTATCGCTGGACCATTCCCTGCGCCGATTATGTCCGCATGTCATGGTTGTTGAAGAGTTTGGACACCGCAAGTTCGCTACGTAGATTGGTATAAAGCTTAGCCGTGAAGGTTAAATCTAATGGGTAGTCTGCGATTTGAGGTTAAAAATGTAGTTGTAAGTGTTAATCCTGGGATTCGCCAGTGATTAATCGTTCTCGGCGACACTTGGAATGCTTCCTTACCACACGTCAATCAATTGACGCATCCTCGGCTTCGAGAGTGAGTTTCCAAGTCTGCTACGATTATGTATGCCAAACGTATCCGGTAAGCCTAAAATCAGCGAGTCGGCTACGATTATGGCGCCATGCGTAGCCGTGAATTATCAAATGCTTCCGGCTGGTATTAAAAAAGGATAGCTTTACGCTACCCTTACTTTGAAAATCGCTTTGCGTATTTTCCCCGAGCCTATCAATGGAGAGTGGGCGGTATCTGGGGCGAAGACTATCATTTCCCCAGCTTTTACCAGCACGGTCTTGTCAATAGGGTCGTCATAGAACAAAATGTCATTGACAGTGTCGTTCTCACCTATGGGACTCGTGCATTCGCTTCTGGGCTTTACGCCGAATGATTCATCGGCCGAGAGCGGCACGTGTATGTCTATGAATTCATCATGCGTCTCAAGCCTCGCCTCCGTGGACGGACGCATGTCAGCCTCGATTATGTTCACCCAGACATTGCCAGGGTCTATCTCCAACTTGCCCGGAGTGAGGGCCATCAAGTTCTCAGAGCCGATGAAAGCCAGGGCCTCGGCGTAGTATTGGTTATCGTCAGTGTATTGAGAGTTCATGATTTCTCGAAAACTTTGTCAAGATTCTTTTCCATGTCATCGAATTGCGTGGTGAGATGCAGGCGCATCGCCGTGCGGAACTCATCCGCGTTGCCTGTGCGCAGAATGTTGAACAGACTTATGTGCGAGACAAGAGTCTCGTTTCTGTAGTCCCTTTCCACCTTCGGCACGTATAGCTTGAACAAGTGTCGTAGGATTGTCTGGAAATCCATCAGGCTCTTGTTGCCCGTCATCTCGAAAAGAGCCCTATGGAAGCGTACGTCCACGTCAGTGAGCTTGTTGGCGATTTCAAGCCTTTTCTCCTCGCTGGCCTGGACCATCTCTTTTTCCAGCTCGTATTGCTCGCTGACGATACTCTCCAGCTTGTCCATACCCTCTTCCGTCTTGTTCTTGAAAAGTGTGTCGGCCATGCCGATTTCTATCATGAGCCTCAGGTCATACAAGTCCTTGAGAGTCTGCCTGTCAAGTTGTCGTGAAGTCACTATGTATTCAAGGGCACCGAAAATCTTCGGGGCCACTACCACGGTGCCAAGCTTGCGTTTGGTCTCAATCAAACCAAGCGCCCTCAAACAACTGAGCGCTTCCCGGATGACGACACGGCTCACTCCCATAAGTTTCGACAGTTCCTGTTCTTTCGGAAGGCGCTTGATGTCGTTATTCTCTGCGATATACTTTAGAATGTCCTTTTGTGTTTGCTCGACTAAAGTGGCCTCAACGGTTTTCATTGACATTGTTTTTTAGTATCTGCGAAGATAAAAAATCTTCGTAAAATAATACATATTCCATTTTAAATATTTTTGTTCTTAAGTAATAAATATTAATTAATGTACAAATATACAAGATTTATTCTATGAAATAGGCTAAAAATGGTAAAAAATAGGATAAAAAATGCTGAGTATGTAATATTATACGAATTTATTTGTATTATCTATTTGAATTGATATATATTTGCGAAGATAAATTAATGGCATGAAAACTATCCGTACGTTCTTTTCCTTCATGGCGCTTGCGTTGGTGTCGCAGCTTGTGTTCTCGGTTCCTTTGAAAGGAGGATGTTCCGTCGTCAAATCGGCGAGCCTTCCTGGCCCCGGCGGGCACGGTTCCGCAGGAGCGTACGTTGGTGTCGTTGACGATGCCGTGCTCATGGCGGGCGGCAGTGATTTCCTTGGCTTGAAGCCATGGGAAGGAGGCGTGAAAACCTGGCTGGACGAAATATGGGTCATCAGGGATAACGGCGGGAAGATATCGTGTGATTTGCTCGATGGCGTGGAGTTGCCTCAGGGCATGGGCAATGGCTGCTCCGTTTCCACCGGTAAGGAACTCTTGTGTCTCGGGGGGATGACTTCGGGAGGCTTCACGCCCGTGATTCTCTCGGTGAGAAAGTCTGGCACTTCATTCGATGTGTCGGAGGTCGGAGTTTTGCCGGAAGGTTTCGTCCCGAACGCCGCCGAGTATTATAAGGGTCATATTTACGTCGCTGGAAGCCGGGACGGGCGAAATGTCATGCTGCGACTTAATCCGTCTACCTGGCAGTCCAGGGAACTTTCGCCGTGTCCAGACCGTTTGCTCTCGGAAGGCAGCGTGTTGGTTCATCAGCATGACGGACGGCAGGACGCGCTTTACCTCATCGGTGGCCGCGGTGTTGACGAGGAAGGAATTCATATAGCCGATAGGGTCTGGGAATACGTTCCTGGCCGTGACGAGTGGTTGCCCAAGGCGGAGTTCAATGACGGGGGCAAGCCTATGGATCTGATGTATTCCTCCGCCGTGAGGTATGGCTCGGCTAATATCTTGGTTTTCGGAGGAGACGATGGCGTGGAGTTCAGGAGGAGGGAGGCCTTGTCGGCCAAGCCAGACGCCGCCGATGAGCTCAAGGAGGCTTTCGTCTCTCATGGAGGTTTCTCTTGCAAGGTGTTTTCGTATCATGTCGTGACCGACACCTGGATATGTCTGGAAACGCTTGGGTTTACGTTGCCGGCGTGCTCCAAGGCGGTGAGTCTCGGAGGAAAGATAATCATTCCCTCGGGCGAGGTCCGTCCGGGCGTGAGATCAAATGAGATACTCGTCGCCACGGTCGCCGAACCGGTCTCTTTCGGGTGGGTCAATTACGCCATTGTCGTTCTGTACCTGTTGCTGATGATGGGTGTCGGCTATTATTTTTCCAGGAAGAACAGCGGCTCGGAGAAATTCTTCAAAGGCGATGCGAATATCCCTTGGTGGGCGGCCGGAATCAGCATTTTCGCCACCGCTCTCAGTGCCATCACGTTCCTGTCCATTCCTGCCAAAGCCTACGCTACCGACTGGGGAATGTTCATGTTCAACATGACAATCGTCATGGTCGTGCCGATAGTCATCAATTTTTATCTTCCGTTGTTCAGGAAGTTGAAGGTGGCCTCTGCCTATGAGTACCTGGAAGGACGTTTCAGTCCTGCCGTCCGCTTGCTGGCCTCGGCCTTTTTCTGCGTGTTCATGTTCACCAGGATAGCCGTGGTGCTCTTCTTGCCTTCGCTGGCACTGAATGCCGTGACCGGTATCGACATTTACCTATGCGTTTTGCTCATGGGGGTGGTCACGATAATCTATTGCACCATGGGAGGCATCGAGGCGGTTGTCTGGGGTGATGTCATACAGGGCTTTCTCCTTGTGGGCGGAGCTTTGCTCTCGCTGGTCTGGATAATCGGAGGCATTGACGGTGGTTTCGGCGGCATGATGGAAGTAGCCGCGGAGAACCATAAGTTCAATATATTGGATTTCTCCTTTGACTGGACGCGGCCCGTGTTCTGGGTGACCTTGCTCGGAGGCTTGTCCAACCAGCTGCTCACGTATACTTCCGACCAGTCCGTGGTGCAGAAATACCTGACTGTCAAGGATGACGAAGGCACGAAGCGAGGTCTTTGGCTAAACGGTTTGCTGAGCATACCTATCGCCGTGATTTTCTTCGGAATCGGCACGGCCCTCTTTGTTTTCTTCAAGCAGAATCCCGAGCTGCTCAGCGTGGGCATGAGCAATACGGATTCCATCTACCCGCATTATATCATGCGTGAGTTGCCGGTGGGCGTGTCGGGTCTCCTTATCGCCGCGGTGTTCGCCGCCGCTATGAGCACGTTGTCGTCGAACATCAACTCGTCGACCACTGTCATGTCGGTTGATTTCTATTCTCGTTTCAAGAAAGACTGTACCGACGGGCAGAAAGTCCGTTTCGCCAGGATTTCCGGAGTCCTGGTCGGTGCTCTCGGCGTGGCCATGGCCATCGTGCTCGCGACGTTTGACATAGCCTCCTTGTGGGATCAGTTCAATTTCTTCCTCGGTCTGCTCACGAGCGGCCTCGGCGGTCTTTTCATGATGGGGATTTTCTCTAAAAGAATCGGGGCGAGGAGCGCGATAGCCGGATTCGTGGGTTGTGTCGTGGTCCTTCTCCTTGTCAATCGCTTCACGGAAGTGACATCTGTTCTCTATGGTTTTCTTGGCTTGGTGTCTTGTTTCGTGATAGGCTGGCTTTCAAGTTTTGTTTTCGGGAAAGGCAAGTGAGGTTGATTAAGTATTATATATAATATGCAATAAATATTACTATTTAGGTGTATTTTGTCCTATTTTGAGCAAATAGTCGTAAAAAATGCAAAATATGTATTGCATATAAATAATATCTATTTATATTTGCAATACAAATTAATGGCAATATAACCCATAATCAAGAATGAAATCAATCAAAGGAATGATTTGCGCACCATTCACGGCCTTTGACCGTGACGGAGCTGTCGACCTTGCCAAAGTCGGTGAGCAGAGTGCGTATTACAAGAAGAACGGCATCGCCGGGGTCTTCGCCTGTGGCACCACTGGAGAAGGCTCGGCCTTGACGTTCGGCGAGAAAAAAGCTCTCATGAAGGAATGGGCCAAGTACCGTGACGAGAATTTCGCCGTAATCGGCTTTCTCGGCGGCACGAGCCTGTCCGAATGCCGGGAACTTGCTCTCTACGCGTTCGAGGTTGGCCTTGACGCCGTGGCGATGACCGCCCCTTATTACCAGAAGGCAGCCAACGTGACAGACCTCGCGGCCACTTTGGCCTCCGTGGCCTCAGCCGTGCCTGGCATGCCGTTCTACTACTACCACATCCCTTGCCTGACGCACGTGGAATTCGCCATGTATGACTTGCTGAGGGAAATGGAAAAGGTGATTCCTAACTTGGCAGGTATCAAGTACACTTTCGAGAACATGATGGATTACCAGTTGTGCCTTGAGTACGGGAACCGCAAATATAACATTCTCTGGGGCAGGGACGAGATGCTCCTTCCGGCCCTCGCCATAGGCGCGGACTCTTATATTGGCAGCACTTATGGCTACAACGCCCCAATCTATCATGCCATCGAGGACGCTTTCAAGGCCGGTGACATGAAGAAAGCGGCGGAACTGCAGTATGAGGCCAACAAAATCATCACGTTCCTCTCCAAATACGGCAACGGCACCGGCAAGGCCTTCATGAAGGCCGCCGGCATGGACCTTGGCCCTTGTCGCCTCCCATTGCGCACCCTGACCGACGCCGAGTATGAGTCTTTCGTCGCCGACCTCGGCCAGACCAAGTTCGAAGAATACAAATGCGGGAAATAATATAATGAATAATATGAAAAACAGAATCCTTGCCGCAAAGATGGCTATGGTGTCTTTGCTTGTGATAATTCTGTCTGTCACGGGAACTCCTTCTTTCGCTCAGGGCAGGACATCCGGTGATGCGGTGACTGTCTCCGGAACTATTCTGGATGACAATGGCTTTACTCTGCCAGGAGCCACTGTCCAAATCAAGGGCACTGCTTTCGGTGTCAATACTGATATTGATGGAAAATACAGTATTAAGGCTAAGCTGGGCGACGTGCTTGTGTTCTCTTTCATGGGCATGATTTCCGAGGAGAGGACTGTCTCGAAAGCTTCTGTCATCAATGTTGCCCTCCAGACTGACACTCAGTTGCTTGAGGAGGCGGTGTCAATTGGTTACGGAACTCAGCAGCGTTCTTTGATTACCAATTCTATCACGAAGGTGACATCGAAGGAATTCGAGTATGCTCCTAACCAGAACGCAATCGCCCAGTTGCAGGGCAAGGTTCCTGGACTTCAAGTGCAGAATTCCAGCGGACAACCTGGCGCCAACCCTTCTATGTTTATTCGTGGTGGTACCACCACGGGAGTTACGGGCGATACACCTCTTCTTATCGTGGATGGTGTGGTGTCGCAGGGTTTCAGGTCCATATCCGATATGAATCCCGCTGACATCGAGTCTATGGAAGTTCTCAAGGACGCCGCTTCCACGGCCATCTACGGTGCCAGCGCTGCCAATGGTATTATCATAGTCACGACCAAGAGCGGGGCGAAAGGCAAGGCTAAGGTGAATTTCAAATACACCTTCGGTATTGATAACAAGCCGAAGACACTTAATATGCTGAATGCCAGGGACTATGTCTATTATTCAAGGAAGGCTCTCATGGAAGATCCGACTTGCACAGAGGCTGATGTGGCGAAGTTCCTCAATGGCTCTTTCGGTATGTCTGTCGGCAATAAATGGGATACCCCTAATACTCTTGACTATTTGGATACTTGGCTCGCTGAATATGGCCAGGATTTCGTTTCCAACCTTCTTGAGAACAGGGGCTATGAGACCATGATAGATCCCGTGACGGGGAGGCGCTTGATTTTCCAGGACAATAACTTCCAGAACGCCACATACCAGACCGCTTTGAAACATGACTATAGTTTTAGCGTATCGGGCGGCAATGACAAAATGGATTATTACGCGAGTCTCAGGCATTTGAACCAAGATGGCACCGTCAGGGGCACGTGGTACAAGAATTATAGTGCCGCTTTCAACGGCTCATATAAAGTGAGTGATTCTTGGAAAGTGTTCACGAAGGCATCCTTGAACGTTGGTGATAGGAACAATATGTCCAATGCGGTGAACTCTCTCGAGAGGGCCATGTTTATGCCTCCTACATATAGGATTTATTATGAGGACGGCACCCCTGCCCCTGGTGAAGGAATGTCTTCTTTCCGCCCTCTCCAATATGAGAATTATTACAAGAATAAGTATAACGTGAACACCCAGTACCGAATGACGTTCCAGTTCGGGGCCGTGTGGGACATTCTTCCAGGATTGAAGTTCACGCCTACGATTTACTATAACCAGTCCGAGGGTATAACCGCATCTTTCGAGGCTTTGAACGAGACCACGGGAACGGCGATTCGTCCGGCGTCGGAGAATCACCAGCATGACCATCAGTTCCAGGCTGATGCGGTTTTGAGTTATGAGAAGACGTTCGCCAAGAAACACCATGTGGTGGCTGTCGCCGGCGCCAGTTATGATCGTGACTATGAGTCGAAACTCTCAGGCTCCGGAAGCGGTGCGTCAACTGACTTGATTCCTACCCTCAACGCTACCGCAGATTCTACGCAGAGGATATCTTCCAAGAGGGTAAATGAGGCTATGCTTAGCTATTTCGGTCGTGTTAACTATGACTATAAAGGAAAGTATCTTCTTTCTGCCAGCATAAGGGCTGACGGTTCCTCGAAATTTGCCCAAAACAATAGTTGGGGTTACTTCCCTGGTGCTTCCATTGGATGGAATATGCACAAGGAGCCATTCTTTAAGCCGGTCAGCAAGGTCATGAGTAAGTTCAAGATTCGTGGAAGCTGGGGACGAGCCGGAAACAACAACTTGTCTCTCGCCAATTCTCGTGGACGTTATTCCGTGACGGGGTCCACGTATCTCGGTGAGGTCGGAATCCTTGAGAATACTCTTGGGAACGCTGACTTGGTATGGGAGACTACGGAGTCGTTCGATGCCGGTGTAGACATGGACTTTTTCGGTGGAAGGTTGGGCTTCATCGTGGACGTTTACAACAAGGTGACTTATGATAGGTTGTACGATAACAAGCTGCCGTCCAATTTTGGTTTCTCTTCCATTAAGTGTAATTATGGCAGCATTGGTACCAAAGGTATTGAGCTTGAATTGTCCGCCGTGCCGATCAGTACCAAGGATTTCACATGGAATTTGAATTTTAACTTCACTTATTATAGATCTATCGTATTGAGTCTGCCGGATAACGGTGAGTATAAGAACAGGACTGGCGGTAACTATATTTACGATCCTAAGACTGGGACTGACATTAAAGTCGGCGGTTTCGCCGAGGGCGAGAGGTTCGGCTCCAGGTACGCTTATCATTATTTAGGTGTTTACCAAACAGACGAGGAGGCGGCCGCTGCGCCTTATGACGAAGATGCCAAGGGCCGCGTGAAGCACGCTGGAGACGCTATTTGGGAAGACAGGAACAATGACGGCGTGATTAACGTTAAAGATATGGTGTTCATGGGCTATATAAGGCCTGACAAGACTGGTGGCCTTACCAATGAGTTCAGATATAAGAATTTCAGTGCCAGGGTGGTAATGGATTTTGCCATGGGCCACGTTATTGACAATGGTACCCTTGGATATAGCCTTGCCAGTATCAGGAACAACTACAATACTCTCACTCAGGTGATCACCGATTGCTGGACTCCTGATAATCCAGACGCCAAGTACCCAAGGTATTCCCCTAAGTCTGACGCGGACTATGCCACGAGGAACTTCACGAGGACGGCTGGCGGCATCGGTTCATCCACGAAAGGGCAGACCAACAACTCCGCTTTCTATGAGAAGGGCGATTATCTCGCGTTCCGTGAGATTACCCTTTCCTACAATCTTCCGCAGAGCCTTCTTAAGAAAATACGTATCTCCGGATTGCAGATTTTCGGTGGAGTGTACAACTTGGGATACCTTACCGCTTACAAGGGTATGATGCCTGAGCTTTACGGTGGCTATGACTATGGTTATTATCCAAGGCCAAGGCAGGTTTCCGCTGGAATTAACATTTCGTTCTAATTAATCTCGAATTTATCATGAAGAAGATATTTCATATTTTGTCGGCCTTGACTTGTGTGCTTCTTATGGCATCTTGCGATAGCCTTCTTGACGTCAAGAATCCGTCGGACATTTATGGTGACGGATTCTGGTCCACGAAAGGCGAGGTCATGAGTTACCTTATTGGCACCTATACTTCATTCAGGAGTTGCTGCAATACCTTGGAGAATTTCGAGGCGAGAAGCGATGAGTTCGTGCCAGGTCTCGAGAGTGGCGGGTCCACGCAGTGGGCGCACAATTTGACTTCTACGAATGGCATTGGCTGGGGTAGCTATTATACCGTTATACAACATTGTAACTTGATTCTTAAAAAGATCGAAGGCGTGGAGTTTTCTCTGCAATCTGAGAAGAACCAGATTATCGCCGAGGCCCTGGTGATGAGGTCTTATATGTATTATTGCGTTGCCAGGCTTTGGGGAGACGCCCCTATCGAACTTGACCCGACCGAGGGTTCCAACAAGCCGATGCTTGCTAGGTCTCCAAAAGAGGAAGTAATCGCTCAAGTACTGGCAGACCTTGACAGGGCCATTGAGCTTTTCCCTACCGATAGTTGGGCCAAAGGCAAGAGCAGAGCTTCCAAACCGGCGGCTTATGCCTTGAAGGCCGCCACGCTTTTGTGGAAAGCCAAGGTTCTTGGCGGCGGCAACGATGATTACCTTGAAGTGATAAGATGCTCTGACTTTGCGTTGAAGGGGACTTCCCTCGAGGAGAATTTTTCCGATATTTTTGGCACGAGAAATGGCCCGGAGGTTATATGGTCAATTCATTTCGGGTATCCTGAGGCCTCGGGCACTTATTATCACACTCTTACCCTTCGAGACGTTTTCGTTGAGAAAGCCGTGAACAAGGACGAGGTGCCTTACGCCAAGAGCGGTGCAAGGAGTACGTATGCGCCAAGCCCTGAGATAATAGATATTTTCAGCGAGTACAAAGGTGACGTTCGTAAATCAAACGCTTACGTGGAGGCCGTTGACGCTAACGGAACGGTTTTAGGCGTGTCACAAAGAAAGATGCCTGGCACCAAGACTGAGACCAACGTTATTTTCGACAATGACATCGTGCTTTTCCGTGCGGCTGAGATGATTCTTTTCAAGGCGGAGGCTTATGCCGCCATGGGACAGGTTGACGAGGCGGTGGAGCAACTTAATCTTACCAGGAGGCGTGCGGGAATCGGTGATTATGATGGTGGCAAAGACAAGAAAACGGTGGAACTTGCCATCCTCAATGAAAGAGGCCGTGAGTTTTGGCTTGAGAACAAGCGTTGGCCGGATTTGCTGAGATTCCACTATGAGGGTGTCATCGACGTTTACCAAGTCGTTCCTCGCCTAAAGGCCAGGTATGATGCCGGTTCAAAGATTCCGCTCTATTTGGCTGTCCCTGTTTCCGAACTATCCCTTAATCATAACCTTGTTCAGACAGAGGGTTACGAGAACCTTTAAATGATTATTCATTATGAGAAAAACCATTTTGGCATTGATGAGCCTGCTCAGCATCATGGCTTGCGAAGGGAGAGACAATCCTACGAATGACAACGACGGCAAGGAAGACGCTGTCGTGAAGGCTCCACATATCTTTGTGGGAAAAACTGAAGGTTATCACACGTTCAGGATTCCCGCTATCGTCAAGACAAAAGCCGGTACGTTGCTTGCGTTTTGCGAAGGAAGGAAAGTCAGTGGCTCAGACACTGGAGACATTAATTTGGTATTGAGGCGTTCAACGGATGGAGGAAACACCTGGGGCAGCCTTATCACTGTGTGGGATGACAAGAATAATACTTGCGGTAATCCAAGCCCAGTGGTTGACCCGGTCACTGGCAGAGTCCATCTCTTGATGACATGGAATTACTCGACTGACGGCAAGGCGGGTGGGGATTTCAACAAGCCGGGAGCTACCGTTGACACCAGAAGGGTATTCTACACTTATTCTGACGATGACGGAAAGACTTGGACAACCCCTGAGGAAATCACTTCCTCCACCAAGAAGGAGGATTGGGGGTGGTATGCCACTGGCCCTTGCCATGGTATCATTCTCAATGGGGCGGCTCATAAAGGCAGGATAGTCATACCTTGCGACCATGTCGTGATTGGCGGAAGCGGCTACTCGCACGTGATTTATTCCGATGACTCGGGCAAGACCTGGCATATAGGAGGTGAAGTCAAGGGAGGCAACGAGAGTTGCGTGGCTGAGCTTCCTGATGGTCGTATCATTATCACTTGCAGGGTCGGAAGCGGACATCGTATGCTCGCTTACAGTTCCGATGGCGGAGAGACTTTCACTAAGGGCGTTGACAACAAGAACCTTCCGGACCCCCGTTGCCAGGCGAGTATCCTTGACGTGACCTACCAGTCCAAGGGTGCCTTGATTCACTCTAATTGCGCGGATTCCAAATCTCGTGTGAATATGATGATCAGAGGGAGCGTAGACAATGGTGAGACCTGGCGTACAGGTCAGTTGGTCTGGGACAAGAACACGGCTTATTCAGACATGGTGATGATTGATGACAATACCATTGGCCTTTTCTACGAGAATGGCGAGACAAGTTCATACCAGAGAATCTCATTCGAGAGGGTTCCGCTTAATTTCGCATTCATAAAGTAGTTGACAGGCGATATTGATAATTTAAAACAACAATAATAATGAAACACATATCATCGACAATAATACTAATGTCTTTGGCCCTTTGGGCGTGCTCCTGCGAGGATTCGGACACCAAATTGCCATTGAAGGCGGAGTTTGAGAGCGACAAGACTTCGGTACTCGTTGGGGACGAAGTGTCGTTTAACGACCTGTCCACGGGTGAACCTACTCGCTGGAACTGGACTTTCGAGGGTGCCGAGATTGACACTTCCATCTTGACCCAGCCAGTTGTGAGGTGGATGAAGGCAGGTACCTATACTGTTTCCCTCACCGTAGGCAGGAACAATGACGTGGATGAGGTCGTGAAAAGTGGTTTGATAACAGTTGGCTACCACTCTACGATTACGGCTGATTTCACTATTGACAAGAAGATGGCTTTTGACAATGAGGCCGTGACTTTCACTAATACTTCCACTGGCTATCCAGAGAAAGTGAAATGGACTTTTACTTCTGACCAAGGGGACAACGTGGTGTCTGAGGAAATGAATCCAAGCATTGTTTTCGAGCCTGGCGTTTACTCTGCGAAGCTTGAGATAAGCACTCCTGTAGCGAGCGACACCAAGGAAGTCCCAGAGGCATTCACTATTATTGACAGGTTTGCCGTGATATCATCGTTCACCGCCGAGAACCGAACCACTTACGCTGGTGGTTCAGTGAAGTTCCACGATACTTCCACGGGTAACGTACAATTCAAACAGTGGACTTTCGAGGGAGGAAATCCTTCATCTTCCACGGAGGACAATCCAGTCGTGACTTACGCCAGCGAGGGTACGTACAAGGTAAGCCTCAAGACCTGGAACGAAGAATATGAGGACGTGTCCAGCGAAGATAATTATGTTTACGTGATTCCTGGAGAGGGTATGGTATTCCTTCTTCCGTTCGACGGGAACTTGAATGATTACGGCCCGAATGGTATCAACCCAAGCGTTTACAGCCAGTCCAAGAATGACGTGACCCTGGAATTCGCTTACTCTGAGGGACGTTCTGGACATGGATCTTCTTTGGTATTCCCTAAGGGCTCGGCTAAGGGTGGTCCTTATTGCGTGCTCCAGATGCCAGACAAGGAATTGTCCGACAATTACGCCCAAGGCAGTGATTTAACCGTGTCTGCTTGGACCAAGCTTTCCAACGTGTCTGCCAATCAGGCTTTGTTCGCTCAGGGAGACTGCCCGGGCGTAGCCACTGGCAACAATCAGATTTGGTCGAGATTCCAGGCTAATCATCAGTTCCGGTGCACGGGAGAGAAGACCGGAGTATCCGGGACGGGAGGCTCCGTGACCGTCAAGAACGCTGAATTTGATAACGGTGAGTGGCATCACATCGCCATCGTTTACACTACGACCAATGATTCCAAGCGTAGCCTTGCTGTTTATCTTGACGGCAAGAAACTTGGCTCAGCGTTAAGCGCGGGTAAGGATACCAAGACGATTCCTTACTTCATTGGCTGCAACGTTCGTTTGACTAGTGGCGCCTGGGCCCCTGAGAATATTTTCATGGGTGAGATGGATGACTTCGCCCTTTACAAACGCGGACTTTCCGAAGATGAGCTTAATGCCATTGCGTCCATGAGATAATCGATATGAGAAAGACGTTATCATTTATTTTCGCTTTTTTATTAGGCCTGGGGCAGCTCGTCCTGGCCCAGACCCAATACGAGACCGTGGTTTTCCACGCCGGGGAGAATGGCGTGAACACTTATCGCATCCCTGCGATCGTGACGACGAAGAGCGGGAAGGTCATCGCGTTCGCGGAGGCTCGCCACAACAGCAGGTCCGACACCGGGGACATCGACCTCGTGATGAAAGAGTCCCTTGACGGGGGCAAGACGTGGAGCGAGGCCCGGACGGTCTGGGACGACGCCGGGAACGTTTGCGGGAATCCTTGCCCTGTCGTTGACAGGCGCACGGGCAGGATAATCCTATTGAGCACTTGGAACAATGGCAAGGACCCTGAGAAGAAAATCCATGACAGGACGGCCATTGACACAAGGCGGGTTTTCGTCATGTATTCCGACAATGAGGGCAAGACTTGGTCGAAGCCAAAGGATATAACCTCATCGACGAAAAGGGACAACTGGACTTGGTATGCCACCGGGCCTTGCCATGCCATACAACTTAAGAGCGGCAGGATAGTGGTACCATGCAATCATGGCGTATTCGAGGATGGCAAAGCGGCCGGAACGGCTTCCCACGTGATTTATTCCGATGACGGCGGCAAGACCTGGCATATCGGAGCCGATGCCGGTGTCGGCAACGAGAGCACCGTGGTTGAGCTCGGCAACGGGGACGTGATGCTTAACATGCGGTCTTGGAGAAGGAACAGGGAAGAAACCGGATACGCCAGAATCGTGGCGGTGAGTCATGACGAGGGCCTTACTTTCGATGAGCCGTATTTCGAAAGGGCTTTGATTGAACCGGTGTGCAACGCCAGCATCATCAATTACGACGATACGTCACTGCTCTTTTCCAATCCGGAGCATAAGGAAAAAAGGAAGAACCTGACGGTGAGGATGAGCCGTGACTCAGGGAAGACTTGGGAGAGGATTTGTACGGTGACCGAGGGCCCTACCGCCTATTCCGACTTGGTCGTGTTCCCGGATGGAGACGCCGGAGTGCTTTTCGAGTCAGGCAAGACGATGTCTTATGAGAATATCTCTTTCGCGAGGATTTCCTCAAGCGCGTTCAAACCTTCTTTGGACACGGTCGTGCGATTGTATCCCAAGGGCCAGGAGGTTGATGAGGGCATCATCGAAAATGGCGTGCGTGTGACCGAGGGACCAGGAGAGTCGAACGGTTACACGGTCCCAGAGGCATTGAGCCCGGCGGGCAACGTGAAATACGTTGGTGACGAGGCCCGTATGGAGTTTTATTTTGCGGACAAGCCTAACGGGCAGATGGTGATAGTGTGCCCTGGAGGGGGCTACGGTAACGTGTGCAAACGCAAGGAGGGTTTTGACGTGGCCAAATGGCTGAACAAGCGCGGCGTTTCGGCGTGCGTCTTGGTGTACAGGCTTCCGAACGGCCATACCGACGTGCCTATGACCGACGTTCGGAACGCGTTCCGTTATTGCAGGAGTCACGCGGCTGACTGGAAAGTCAAACAGATCGGTATCATGGGCTTTTCCGCCGGAGGGCATCTCGCAGCCACGGCGTCCACGATGTTCTCCGACGATGTCACCCGCCCGGATTTCTCCGTGCTGGTTTACCCGGTCATTGATCTTGACCACCATAAAGGCACGAGGACCAGTCTCGTGGGGGACAACGAGGCTTTGAAAGAGAAGTACTCCTTGCAAAACGCCGTGACCGAGCGTGTCCCTGTCACTTTCCTGGCCCTCTGTGAGGATGACAACGTGGTTGACGCCAAGAGTAGTCTTCTTTATTACGATGCTTTGAAAGCCAAGGGCGTGAAGGCCGAGATGATAATATTCCCTACGGGAAAGCATGGCTGGGGCTTCTATAGCGAAGAGCCGGGAGCGAAAGACGCCATCGAGGCCTACCGTCCGGTGTTCTACTCGGCTCTGGCGCAGTTCCTCGAAGAAGTAAAGCCTGGAAAATAGTTAGTGTGTGATAATATAAATGTGTGGTTATGAAACCTTTGGATTCATCCTCGTTGAGGGGTAACTGGGCCACCTTGCTGCTTGCCACGGAGCCTGACGGCACTTTGGACTACGCAAGATTGGCACATGAGATTGATGTCTTGGTGGAGTCCCGGCCAAACGGGATTTACTCGAACGGCACCGCTTGTGAGTTCTATTCCCAAGACGACGAGGAATTCTTGGCCGTGAGCGAACTGCTTTCCCGTAAATGCGAGGCGGCTGGCGTGCCGTACCAAATCGGAGTGAGCCATCCGTCAGCGCAGGAGTCATTGCGTCGGTTGAAAGCCGTCAGGAACTTGAGGCCGGGAGCGGTGCAAGTGATTTTGCCGGATTGGTTCCCGGCCAGCGACGCCGCGGCCTTGAGTTTCCTCAAGGTCATGGCTGAAGAGGCGGAGGGCATACCCCTCGTTCTCTACAACCCTCCTCACGCCAAGAGGGTATTGAAGCCGTCTGACTGGAGGAAGCTGAAGACTGAGATTGATAGTTTAATAGGCGTGAAAGTGTTTGACAACAACCGCTCCGATGAATGGTACGCTGCCATGAGGGAGAACTCGGATGGTTTGTCGGTCTTCGTTCCGGGACATCACTTGGCCACAGGAATCAAGAACGGGGCCTCGGGGGCTTACTCCAACGTTTCCTGCCTCAACCCGGTGGCTGCTAACAAGTGGTATGAGATGACGCTCACGGACATGGATGCGGCCTTGGAACTGGAGACGAGGATCTGCGCCTTCATGGCCGAGTGCATCGACCCGTTCATAGTGCACTGGGGCTATCCCAACCACGCTTGCGACCGTTTTATGGCTCTTGTTGGCGGCTGGGCTGATGTCGGCGCTTTCTTGCGCTGGCCTTACCAGTCCATCCCCGAGTCAGAAGTCCCCGCTGTCCGCTCCAGGGCACACGACCTGATTCCGGAGTTCGTTTAAGTCATCTCATTCGTTCATCGCTCCTTGATTGCCAATACTGATATCCCAGGTCAGGATTTGTCATTTTGGGCACGGATACTCGGGTTTCCGTGCCCATATTTTGATATTCGAGTATATGTGTACGAAAAGGCATCCTCTTGTGCCCGGATTGTTCGATACTCAGAGAGATGGCCTATCTGGCCAGCTTCGCTTTATGTGCCAGCTACGTTTTGGGGTGCCAAACGAAGCTGGCATGGCTGGATTTCGTGTACCCGCTACGATTAGGGGTACGAAACGTAGCCGACTGCCAAGATTTAATCCATCCTGCTACGCTTAGAAATATGAAACGTAGCGAGCAAGTCAAAAACTTGCTTGTCGGCTGGGGGGAATTGTAGCTGTTCAGTTATATGGGAATCATATTTCGTGACGTATGGCCAGTACGTTGCGCGGGCCACGCATAGTCCCGGTGTGCGTTTGGTATGTTTGGTACGTTTGTGCGGTTTTGTGCGGTTGGGCGAGGTATGGCAGAGGCCAACTAAACCAGGCCGACCAGAACTCATGCATGTTGAGGCGGCCAAGGCGTTATTGAGGTCGATTGTCCGCCTCGTGATTCCAGGGGCGTAGCCGATATTCAGTAGTTGCCGCAATGTGTTGTTCCATTGTTCATTGTGTGACGGACTTATGAGGTAGTGAAAAAGTTGCGAATATTTATTTTGCATTTTATGCAAACGTTTGTGTATTCATGCGGACACTAAAAGAGAATTAATCTGTAACATCCGCTAATCCACGGAATGTTTCATAAAATTCTCGGCCACACTGTTGCAAGTGTGGTTTTTTTGTGCTATCTTTTTATTCCGTGGTATGGTATATATAACTATGGTAGGGAAAGCATCATATCCCCTGCGGGTCCTCGACCAGAGGCGGCCTTGGACGGAAGTCCGCAGGATCCGCGGCTTCTACTATTGTGTACTCCGTCGGTGCGCAGGTGCCGGTGTACTACAGGATAATGCCGGATGACATAAAGGATGTGAAGTCTTTCTCGCTATGCTTCAAAGAGTTGGGCATCAAGGACGCGACCCCAAAGACCGCTAATGTCCTCAAGAAGATGGGGCTGGATCTGAAGTAGCCATCACGTAGTGTGCGACAAGGGCTCGGGAGGACATCCACCAGGGCCCCTGTTGTATATATGCCGTAAAACATAACGGAAATTACAGATTAATCTGAAATGTGTAGGACCACTATATCGGATATTGCGAGAGAGTTGAATATGACCCCTTCCACTTTGTCGAGGGCTTTGGCAAGAAGCCCTTTGGTGAAAGAGGAGACGAGATTTGTCGTTCTGGCCAAGGCAAAATCCATTGGGTACGAGCGAAACATGATGGCTTCGAACTTAAGGAAGGCTGTGGTCAAGACCGTAGGCATAATTGTCCCGAGAATCAACCGTCAGTTTTTCAGTAACGTAATCAGTGGCGCCGAGTCGGTGCTTAACGAGGCTGGATACAATGTTTTGATTTGCCAGACTATGGAACAGTTCGGCAAAGAAAAAGAGGCTATATCAACCCTTATCAGAAACCAAGTGACGGGCATATTGATGTCTCATTCGATAGAGACTCCTGACAGCGGACATATAAAAAAGGCAGTGGACACTGGCGATAGGGTCGTTCCGTTCGACCGTGTGTTCTATGACATCCCCGATGCTAAGATCGTGAACGATAATTTCCAAGGGGCTTACACCACCGCTAAATTGCTTATTGACCAAGGTTACAAGAGAATTGGCTCCATTGCGGGTTATGCCTCTACCGCTGGTTACTGTGAAAGGCTGGCTGGATAGATATAGGCAAGTGCTACTGGATTCCGGGATGGAAGCCGACGAGGATATAATTTTCATAAACACTATCGTGAGGGAGACGGGATATTCCCAAGGCAAGATAGCGATAGAGAAAGGTTGCGATGCCATTTACGGCGCGGGAGACTTCTCGGCTCTCGGTGTCGTCGACGCCGCGAAAGGCAAGGGACTTCGCATTCCGGAGGATTTTGGTATCGTAGGTACGGCCAACGAGGATTTCACTGAACTTATGTCTCCTGCGCTCAGTTCTTTGTCATTGAAACCATACGAGATGGGCAAGGCGGCGGCCGAGGAGTCGGGGACCCACCTCTAACCATACCGAACAGAGAAGTTAAGCCCGTCATCGCCGATGGTACTTGCACACCAGCTGGGAGAGTAGGCAGCCGCCGCGCTTCGGAGACCCGGACAGGTTATTCGACCTGCCCGGGCCTCTTTTTTTTGCCCGATAGCAATACATTCTCAATTTGTTACATGAGGAACACTTCTATTTTCTAATAGTATTTTCGTTTACAATATTTTGAACTTTAAAGATTATCACTATATTAGTGAAACGTTTTAACTAATTCGTCTTCATATAATCATGAATTATTTTAACACTATTGCTAATCAGGCCTTACGGGAAGTTTGTCATGCGGTTTGCGCATCGATAATATTCTTGACTCTTGATTTATTTTTATTTGTTCGTGCTAGCGAAGAGTCTCCTACGGCAAATGCTGAGACTCATCATACCTCTGCTGTGGCCGAATTATCTGCTCAACAGAGATCTGTCATTAAAGGAAAAGTCGTTGACAAATCTGGGCTACCGGTAATCGGCGCAAGCGTTTTCCAAACCGGCACTAGGAATGGGACTGTTACCGATTCTGATGGAAATTTCAGTATTAGCGTTCCATCTGGAGCTATATTAAAAATATCCTGCATAGGATATAAAGATTTGGAGATTGAAGCTACTAATCCAATGTCGGTCACCCTAGAGGATGATCGAGAACTTCTGAATGAAGTGGTTGTAGTTGGATATGGTTCACAGAAAAGAGCCGACATAACTGGCTCGGTAGCCACCGTCGATGTAGGCAAGACTTTAGATAGCCGCCCAATTCCTGACGTAGGAAGAGGTTTGCAGGGGGCTGTCGCTGGAATGAATGTCAGAGTCCCTACAGGAGAAGTCGGTTCGGACCCTATTATAAGCATTCGCGGACAGATTGGGTCGGTGAATGGAGGAAACTCTCCTCTAATTCTGCTCGACAATGTGGAAATTCCTAGCCTTCAAATGGTTAATCCTGCCGACATCGAATCTATCACTGTTCTTAAGGATGCCGCTTCAGTGGCAATTTATGGCTCAAAAGCTGCTTTCGGCGTAATTCTCGTCACAACGAAGGATGGAACAAAAGGGCCTAAGATCCGGGTTTCTTACACTGATAACTTCTCGTGGCAGAATGTTGCTAAAAGCATCGATATCGGAGGCATAGATGCACTGCAGTATACTTATGATGCTCAAGTGAACCGAAAGGCTGCAATGCCAGCCGGAGGTTTCTGGAGGATTAGTGCAGAGAGCCTTCAGAAGGCTAGGGAATGGCAGGATAAGTGGGGCGATGTAGTTAAATGGAACGACCCTGTTCTATATGGCAGAGATTGGTATTTTGATGGAACCGAAAAGTACGGCTATCGCATTTATGATGGGGTTAAGGCTATGATTCGGAACTGGGCACCTTCTCAGCAACATAATTTGTCTATCACGGGCAAAGATCATGATACGTCTTACAGCATAGGCCTTGGCATGGTTGATCAGGATGGCATGACAAGGACAGCGAAGGTGGATGACTTTAAGCGCTACAATGCTTCATTCAGTTTCACTACTGACGTAAATAAATATTTGACTCTTAGGGCAGGTGCGATGTATTCAGATAGGAATAAGCGCTATCCAGGCATAGGCAACTATACCGCAGACCCTTGGCTCTACCTTTATCGCTGGAGTCCTCTCTTCCCGATCGGCGTGATGGAACGGGATCATTACATCAGGGAATCTGCGTACGAGATGATGGCGGCAAACACTGATAATCTGCGAAACAGATATTTCCATATCAATCTCGGAGCTACCATTAATTTCACAGAAGACTGGGATTTGAAATTCGATTACACTTACGACCGGCAGATGACGGAACGGAGGGGGTCGAATGTGCAGTATGAGGCGGCTTTGACGTGGTATTCACCAGTTGAGTGGATCGTAGATGGACAACGTGTATACGTCGACGACACGGGCCAGGCTGTAGATGCTGGTGCCGATGGGGCCATGCCTGCCTATACCTTCCCTCTTACGAAATACTTCAATTCCAGCGGAGAGCAGGCTACATACGTTAGAGACTATATGTATGTTGCAAATAATAACACTGTTAATGCCTATTCTACATATCATTTAACCCTAGGCAGTGCCGCACAGCATGATCTTAAGTTCATGCTGGGAACGAACATAATAGCAGGAAAGAACAACTCGCTCAATGGAAAGAAAAATGATTTGCTAGTTCCGACGAATCCTCAATTCAGCCTAGCAACGGGTAATCAGTTCATTGATGGCTCCAGGGATTGGTCTAGCCGCATAGGATTTTTTGGACGCGTAAACTATTCTTTCGCCAATAAGTATTTCCTTGAGGCCAACCTCCGCCGCGATGGCTCTCATAAATTCCCGAAAGATCTCAGGTGGAAATGGTTTCCTGCTTTTTCAGGAGGATGGATCCTCTCGAATGAGTCTTTCATGGAACCAGTAAAAGAATATTTGAGCTTCGCCAAATTCAGAGCCTCGTGGGGACAGCTTGGAGACCAGTCAGTGTCTAGCAACCTCTATCGTTCTATATTGACATACGGACAGACGAGTTGGCTGGACGATTCTGGGAAGATGACATATTTCAGCACCCCGAGCTTGGTTGATGCGGACATAACTTGGCAGATGATTCAGACTCTGGATCTGGGATTCGATCTAAGGTTCTTCAAGAATATGATGGGCGTTACATTTGACTGGTATAGAAGAGACACTAAGGACATGATAATTCCTGGGGAGTCTTTGCCATCTACATTGGGTGATAATGCCCCAAGCGGCAATTATGGTAACCTGAGGACTAACGGGTGGGAAATCACTTACGATTTCGATTACCGGTTCGCCAATGGACTTGGCATCAATTTCACAGCAAGCCTGTATGATGCGACAACTAAAATTACGAAGGGTGCGGACTGGGCAACTCCTTGGGAGGATAGACTTATCAGCGAAGCCTATTCAACGGGAAGAAGATGGGGGGACATCTACGGTTATGTCACAGACAGACTATACCAGAGGGGAGATTTCGTTTATGACTCTTCTGGAAACATTGTCAGGGAAAACGTGATTTTCAGAGGCACCCTTCGCAGTACGAACAAACAGACTGCGCAATACCCTGTCTATCAGGTTATTTTCGAGGATGGAAACAATGTCGTCTGCTCCCCTGGTGATGTCAAATTCAAGGATTTGAATGGAGACGGCTTTATCGATGGCGGTACCGGAACGAACGGGGATCATGGCGACCTTACGGTTATAGGAAACAGTACACCTCGTTACGAGTACAGTTTCAGAATCGGGGCAGATTGGAAAGGATTCGACTTTTCTATGTTCTTCCAAGGCATAGGGAAACGCAAGATCTGGGGAGCAGGCCAGCTCGCCATTCCTGGATATTCAGCTAAGGAAGGCGCCCTGCCTCAAACTTTCACTAAAGATTATTGGTACGAGCATTACGACGCAGAAGGAAATCTGACTGATGCCAACTATGGTGCTTTCTATCCTAGGGCATGGGATCTGGGAGGTGCCAACACGGGCTTCACTATGCAGGTTCAGAGCAAATATCTTCTGAATATGGCTTACCTTCGCCTGAAGAACGTAACAATAGGTTATTCGCTTCCGCAGAGGCTTCTTAGAAAAGTCTTCCTCGATCAGGCCAGGGTTTACGTGTCTTTGGAGAACTTCTGGACCTGGGATCATCTAAAGGGCCTCCCTATCGATCCTGAGGCAATTTCTGGATATTCAATGTTCAGCTCAAGCTACAACTTAGGCCGGACAGGTACAGGAACGCCTGTGTTTAAATCGACCTCAGTGGGACTTCAGTTAACTTTCTAACAATCGAATGAATATGAAAATAAGAATATCAATATTACTGGTCATCGCAGCATTATCATTGGTTTCTTGCAACGAAGTGCTGGATCGCCCTTCGCCTACTGTGGCGGAAGATGAGACATATTGGACGAGCGCAGAAAAACTGGAAGTTTATGCGAATGGCTTCTATGACAGATATTTCATAGGTTACGGCACAGGCTGGAGCACATCTGGAGCACCTCTGCTGTCATTCACTTTCAGTGATGATGTCGTGAATCTGGGAACTCAGAGCAACTTCACTCGTTCCGTCCCGTCATCATCGATATGGAGCTATAATTACGTCCGGAAAGCTCAGATCATGGTTGAGCGCATAGACGAGCGCATGAAAGACATCCTTTCTTCTAGCGAATACTCTCACTGGATGGGAATCGCAAGACTGTTCAGAGGACTTGAATATGCTCGTCTATGCAATACTTGGGGTGATGTCCCTTATTATGATCATGTGCTGGCGACTAACGAGAAAGACGAACTCTATAAGGATAGAATGCCTCGAAAAGAGGTCATGAATCATGTTTGGGACGATTTCAATTTTGCAATAGAAAACATCGGCACGAGCGCTGGCGCATTCAAAATAAATAGATATGTCGCAGCTGCGATGGTTAGCCGCTGGGCTCTGATGGAAGGAAGCTGGCAGAAATATTACTACAAAGACAATGACCAAGCTGCTAAATTCTTCTCCCTTGCCAAGACGGCCTCCGACATTGTCATATCTAGCGGGCGCTATGACATAGTGGAGAATTTTCGAACGCTATTCTGCTCATTTGACCTTTCAAGTAGCAAAGATGTCATCCTTTACAGGAAATATGATGCCGCACAGGGAATCACCCACTGCGTAGCATCGTATTGCAATCCGAAGGAATCTAGGATGAACGGCCCGACTCTCGATCTCATAAAATCGTTCATCTGCGTGGATGGAAATGATTGGCAGACATCAACAGTTGAAGATGCGAAAGATTTCACGCTTTCTGCTTTAATTAAGACTAGAGACCCTCGATTCGAGGCTACATTCTACGGCAAGCCAGTATCTACTGCGAAAAGCTCATATATTTTCGCCGTCAAATTCATTCCAAGGAGTGCTTTGGCTTTCCTTGGTACAGAAGGTGGTACCGCTGAGCCGCAATGGACGAGCGTGAACAATCTGAATGGTTATCCTGTTTTCCGTTATGCTGAAGTGCTGCTGAACTGGATAGAAGCGAAAGCAGAACTGGAGACATTAGGTGAAGGAACTGTCACGCAGGAAGATATAGACATGTCTATAAACAAAATCAGGTCAAGGCCTCTTGAAGAAGATGCCGTGAAAGCTGGAGTGACAAAAACAGCGCCTATGAGTTTGTCTTCCCTTCCAAACGACCCTGAAAGGGATGACGATGTGCCACAGCTGCTCTGGGAGATTCGACGCGAACGCAGGATGGAATTCGCTTTCGAATATTCAAGATACGAGGACCTGCGCCGTTGGCACAAGCTTGAATATATGGATACTGATGCTAACAAAGATCTACTCTATGGTGCTTGGGTTAACTTCGCGCAGGAGGACTCTACGGCTCTTTCTTCAGGAAACGTAGATAAGCTTCGCGTGGTTGACATGGACGGCAACGAGATCGTCTATGACGGAAAGAACGGAAGCAGGATGAGAGGGTTCTACTTTCCAATGCAGACAGTTGGCAGACTGCAATACTTGAACTTGCCTAACGTCAATCCATACCTTTCTCCAGTAGGCACTAACAACATCGAAGAATACAAAAACAAAGGGTACACCCTCACGCAGACCGAAGGATGGCCTATAAGATCCAACTAAGAATGATTGTTATGAATATAAGATATTTCATTAAATTTATTTCCGTCGCGGCCATGGCATTCGCCGTATCTGCGACCATGAACTCATGCTCCGATGATTATCCAGACGCATTGGATGCCCCATACAACACTGACCTTTTATCCATAAAGATCATTAATGCAGGGGCTGATCAAAACTTGATCTATGAGGGTACGATTGATGAAGAGAAGAAGATGGTCTCCTTCAAGCGATTCGATCCTTCAACGGATTTTTCCAACTTAAAGGTTGAGGCAACCGTATCCGAAGGGGCAGAACTTGATTCAGACGTGATAGACGCAACGCTCTCAGACGATGAGACAGAAAAGACAGTCCTGCTGAGGGTTAAGAATCATGCCCGTTATAAAGACTATTTCGTTCGCATACGAAAGAAAGTTCCTGTGTTTGGCGCCGATTGGGATAAGGCGACACTGTATGATTTCACAGGTGGAAAGATAGCTGATGCTGCCTCTGGCTCTACCAGGTGGGCAGATTTCGATGGTAATCATGTCTTGCTGGTGTCTAGGAATGGGGGAGTCAAGCCAGAGCTTTTCAGCGTCGCAGACCTGAAGGCAGGCACGATTGATAGTCCGAAAATCCTAGATATCACAGGGATTGCAGGAGGAACTTTCCCTATCAGCTGCGGGGCCCTGAGAAATGGCCACATCTATGTCAGCAATCTATCAGGAGGGGGAGTATCTCCTCTGAAAATATATTACTGGGAAACTCCTGATTCGGCTCCTGAGAATATTTTGAATTCCATTCTGGCTGACGATGCTCCGAATGCGAACACTCGGCATGGCGATAACGCTTCTTTCAATATTGACGCAGAAGGGAATGGCTATGTTTTCTTCGGCAGCAACAACGGAGCCGACTTCATCAGGTATTCCGTTAATGCAGGAAAGACTGTCGGCGAGCCTAAAGTCCTGACTTCTTTCAGCGGGGCTAATTCGTACCCTACGATATTCAGGATTGGACGGACGAGCGATTATGTGTTCAGCGGCATTAATACTTATCCTAGAATAGTCAGCGAGGAGAATAAGGCTAGTGCTGAAATTTCTAGCCTTAGCGGGCTTCAGATAACTGCTTGCCAGATCGTTGTCTTCAACGAAGAGCGTTATCTTCTTACCTGTTCCGTTAACCGAACCGGCAGCGGAACTTCAGCTCTCAGAATATATGATATTACTAAAGGCTCATCTCTGTCTGAGGCCGTGGCTTTGCTCAATGCCAATCCGAAACCGATCTACGAGTTCGTGCTTGGGAGCGACAAGTGCATCTCTCCTGGCACTGTAGTGAATCACTCAATACAGAAGAATGCTGAGGGCAAAGATTCTGTCCTGTCTGTGTTCGCATTCAGCACGCAGATGGGTTTCGTGATTGTTGATTTCCCAATAAAAGTAACACTCGATGATTAAAAGATTTTTCAAATATTGCGTCGTCCTTTCTCTCTGCGCCGGCCTTGCGGCCTGTGGCGAGAAGGATGACCCTTTCGTGCCGGGCACAGATCCTGTGATTCCGGAAAAACCAGATATTCCAGAAACCCCGACATCGGTCGAGCTCCCGAAAAAGGAGCTCAGGGGGGCATGGGTGGCAACTGTCTGGGAGATAGATTGGCCGAAAAGCCATCATGAAGAGGCTTCGCAGAAAAAGCTTTATCAGGATCAGCTAGATCTTTTTGAACGGATAGGCATCAATGCAGTATTCTTCCAGGTTAGGAGCAAGGCTGATGCCTATTACGATTCGCAGTACGAGTCCTGGAGCAAGACCATTACGGGCACTGCAGGCAAGGACCCTGGTTATGATGTGCTCAAATGGCTGATAGACGAAACGCACAAGAAGGGGATGCAATTCCATGCCTGGATAAATCCGTATAGGATAGAAACAGGCACGAATGGGAATTTCCCCGAACTGGATCCTAAGATCCCGAAGGAGCTGACGAAAGATTATCAGAAATTCCGGGTTTACAATCCGGCTCTTCCTGAAGTGAGGGACAGGTTGTGCAACATAGTCAAGGAAATCATAACGAAATACGACGTTGATGGAATTCACATGGATGACTATTTCTATCCGTCTTTATCTAGCGGGGAGTCAATGAACGATGAAGAAGAATACAAGAAATACGGCTCCGGATACAATAGCATCGAGGATTTTAGGCGCGGGAATGTGAGCAAGATGCTCCAGCAGATGCAGAAGACCATCATCGATGCGAAGCCGGAAGTCATTTTCTCAGTGTCTCCTCAAGGCAACTACGACAATAACTATAATATCCAGTACATTGATGTTGCGAAGTGCTGTTCGGCTGGGTGGATAGATGTCATCATCCCGCAGCTGTATTTCAACGAGACGTATTTCGAGCCTAGGCTCGAATGGTTTGCGCAGAATTCTGGAAAATCTCATCTCATGGTGGGATACGGAATATATATGTATGGCAATAAAGATGGCTTCTCTGTCTCTATGTTCAATTCTCTATATTCCAAAGCAAAGTCCAAAAGCAAAGTTGAGGGGGCCTTGCTATACAACACTTCGTCCCTAATGGAGAACAAAATTGGCATCACGGACGCAATCAAGGGCAAATTCGGCGAGAAGGTTCTCTTGCCGTATTTGGGCAGGGG
>Ga0256404_1004370_pt1 | contig 26902 bp, 19 predicted proteins | sample RumenRJG_01DNA_FD_185990 | JGI IMG/M metagenome (GOLD analysis project Ga0256404, IMG submission 185990) | Bovine rumen microbial communities from Lethbridge, Alberta, Canada - RJG_01 | ecosystem: Host-associated > Mammals > Digestive system > Stomach > Rumen | place: Canada: Alberta | collected...
GCAATCGTGCCATCGTGTGCGCTCTGGTACTGGTCCGCGATCGTCTCGTAGAGCGTTCCCCGCTCAAAATTTCTGGTCACCCCGTCAATCATCAGTGCCGGCATGCCGTCTTCCTCCTCTCCTCTGCTCTGTCTTATCGCTCTGTCTTATCTTTCTGCGTCCGTTATATCTCCGTGTAAGGCTCCCCCTGCTCCGATTCCATCACCGCGATCTCCGGCACCTCCCGGTTCAGGAAATCCTTCATGTACGGAAGGAACAGCTTCTCGACTCCGAAATGTCCGGCGTCGATGACCGCAACGCCCTTCTCCACCGCATCGAGACCCACATGATGCGTGATATCGCCGGTGACCATGACATCCGCACCTGCTGCCAGCGCCCTGTCGATGTCATCCTTGCCGCTGCCGGGCAGAATCGCCGCCGTGACGACGGGCTGGTCCGGATCTCCGTAGCAGCGCACTCTGGCCACATGAAAGGTGTCCCGCACCAGCGCCGCAAAATCCCGCAGCGGCATGTATCCCGGCAGTGTGCCGATCCTGCCCAGTCCCTCATGCGAGATGTCGTCCTCATAGGTAACCTCGAGCACCTCCCGGTTCTCCAGCTTCAGCTCGTCCGCTGCCGCGTCCGCCATCCCCATGATGTCAAAATTCGTATGGCAGGCATAGTAAGCGATATCCCTGCGCGCCAGTTCCAGAATCCGCCTGCCGATATAATCCGTGTCATTCACCTGCTTCACGCCGTGGAAAATCATCGGATGGTGCGTGATCAGCGCATCCGCGTTTCTCTGCACAGCCTCTTCGATCACGCGGTCCGTCGCATCCACGGCGAGCAGGACGCGCTGCACCTCTTTGTCCGAGCGCCCGCAGAGAAGTCCGACATTATCCCAGTCAAGCGCGAAGCTTTTCGGACAGAGTTGCTCAATCTCCTCCATCAGCTTTGACATCCGCATGAAAAGTACCTCCGAATCGTCTCAATATCTTCCAGTGCCTGCTCAAACTGGCGCCGCTTCCCGGCATTTTCTGCCGCTAGTCCATCCAGAATCCGCCGGAGGGCAGGTTCCCTGAAATCCAGAAATGCCTTCAGCACACCGTCCCGGTTCTTCAAAAGAATCGGCCCGTAATAATCGTCGATGCGCTCTCCAAGACCGGACGTGGCCATAGGAGCGCTGCGCGCCGCGCGGATCACCGGATAATATTTCCCCTGCTCCTTCACCATGCGCTCCGCCGTGATCCCGAAGGGGAGACGCCGGAGAGCGGCCCTTACTCTGTCCGGGTCCTTCTGCGGCTCGAGAATCAGCTCCTGAAAGGAGGCCGTCTTCTCCGGTTCCCGGAGCAGAATATCCGCCATCATCTGTCCGCCCATGCCGGCAATTACAAGGCTGTCCGCCTCACCGGCCTCATAGGCGTCAAGCCCGTCCGACAGCCGGAACACAATCCTGTCCCCCAGATGTTCTCTGACAGCATTCTCCTGTGCCCTGGAGAGCGGTCCCTCCCTGAGATCCATGCCGATCGCATATGGGACGGTCTGATTTCCCAAAAGATATAAGGAGAGAAGACCATGATCGCAGCCCACGTCTGCAAGCCGAAGCCCCGGCGTCACCAGAGAGGCAATCACGAGAAGGCGTTCTGATAATTGTCTGTTCATCGCTCCAGCCCGCCTCACATCCTGCGTCAGTCCAGATAATCCTTGAGCTTCCTGCTGCGGCTCGGATGGCGGAGCTTGCGGAGCGCCTTTGCCTCAATCTGCCGGATGCGCTCACGAGTGACATTGAATTCCTTGCCCACTTCCTCCAGCGTCCGCGCTCGCCCGTCATCCAGGCCGAACCGCAGACGCAACACCTTCTGCTCACGGTCCGTCAGGGTGTCGAGGACCTCCTGGAGCTGATCCTGCAGCAGACTGAACGCTGCGGCCTCCGCCGGAACCGGAACATTGTCATCCTGAATGAAATCGCCGAGATGACTGTCCTCCTCCTCGCCGATCGGCGTCTCGAGGGAGACCGGCTCCTGCGAAATTTTGATAATCTCGCGGACCCGCTCCACCGGGATGCCCATCTCCTTCGCAATTTCCTCCGGGGTGGGCTCCCGCCCCAGCTCCTGCAGCAGCTGCCGGCTTACGCGGACCAGCTTGTTGATGGTCTCCACCATGTGAACCGGAATGCGGATGGTGCGCGCCTGATCCGCGATCGCACGGGTGATGGCCTGCCGGATCCACCAGGTCGCGTAGGTCGAGAACTTGAAGCCCTTGCGGTAATCAAATTTTTCAACGGCCTTGATCAGTCCGAGGTTGCCCTCCTGAATGAGGTCAAGGAACAGCATGCCGCGGCCGACATAGCGTTTCGCGATGCTTACCACCAGGCGCAGGTTCGCCTCCGCAAGGCGGTTCTTCGCCTCCTTGCCGGACGCAATCATTCCCTTCAGCTCGCGGTTTGTCTTATCCTTCAGGACATCCAGCGCCTCGCCCTTGAATCCGAGCTCCGTCAGCTTTGCCTCGTCCCACGCCGCATCGTCCGGTGTCTTTGCGATGGCGTCCGGCGTCTTTGCGCCGGTTTTGCGGAACAGCTCCTCGGCCCAGTTTCCCGCCTCCATGCGCTTTGCCAGGTCAATCTCCTCATCAGCGGTCAGCAGCGGAACCTTGCCGATCTCCTTGAGATACATCCTCACCGGATCCTCAATATTCACGCTGTCCGCGACCGCGTCCATGTCGATATTCAGATCCTTGTCCGCCTCGTTGCTCTCCTCCTCGTCCATCAGCTCATCATCGCTGGGGCTGTCGTCGATCCCCTCCGGAAGAGAAATCACAATGCCGTTTTTATCGATTGTGTTATTGACGACCTCCCACTGGTCGTCGTCCAGGTCCATTCCGTCAAAAGCGCCGTCAATCTGGCTCTGCTCCAGAACGTTTCTGTTCTTCTTGCCGAGCGCCACCAGATCATTCAGCTTTTTTTGAAATTCTTCCTGCATCTTTTCGTCCATACTTACGGTATCCTCACTTTTCTCTTATTCTGCGGAGGGCTAAGCCCCGCGCACGCTGAAATGGACCTTCCTCAGATTTTCCAGCGATTTCTTGTTCCGAATGATATTCTTCAGGGCATCCGGGGAACCGGCCTCAGCCTTTTCCTCGCGCTCCACGCTGCCCTTCTTCACCGCATATACGATGTCCCGGAGCGCCTTCTCCCGCTCCTCCCTTCCATCGGGGAGCGTCAGCTCTGCATGAAAGAGCGCCGCCGCCTCCTGCTGCTCCGCCTCCTCGGTAAATAGGCCGATGATCTGCGCCGGCTCGGATGCCGTGCCGGGTGATGCCCAGAACCGCTCCGCCGCGATGCGGCAGACGCCCTCGGAGAAATCTGCCGGCGTCAGATACCTCGCCACCTGAGGGATGAGCTCCGGCTCGTCCGCAAGCCAAGTCAGCAGGTAGCGCTGCGAGGGCAGCGAGACATCCGCATCAGGCGCAGATTTTGCTGTCCGTCCCGCCGGTGCCGGACGATCCGGGATCGGAATATCCCCGAGGCCGTCCTCCACCTGTGCGTATGCGCCGACCATCCGGCGCAGCGCCTCCTCGTCGATGAAATACTGCTGCGCGACGGTCCTTAGGTAGTTCTCCCGTTCCATCTCGTCCGGAAACTGGCCCAGCATCCGCGCTGCCTCGCGGCAGAAATCCGTCTTCTCGGACGGATCCTGCATGTGATAGCGCTTTTCTGCCTGCCTCAGCTCGAAGAAAAACACGTTCTCCGCTTCATCAAGCCGCTGCTGGAATGCCTCCGCGCCCTCCGCCTTGATAAACTCGTCCGGATCCTTGTGCGGCTTCAGATTCAGGACTCTGGCGCGCAGCCCGGCCTGACGCAGCACCTGATTGTTCCGGAGCGCCGCCTTCACCCCCGCTTCATCGCTGTCATACGACAAAATAATATCCTTCGCGTACCGCTTCAGAATCTGTGCCTGTCCGGTCGTGAAGCTCGTCCCGAGCGAAGCCACCGCCTGTGTGAAGCCGGCCTGATGCATGGAAATCACATCCATATACCCCTCGCACAGAATGAATTGATTCTTCCGGCTCCGCCGCGCAAAATTCAATCCGTACAGATTTCTGCCCTTGTCAAAGATCGGCGTCTCCGGCGAATTGAGATATTTTGGCTTGCCGTCCCCCATCACACGCCCGCCGAACCCGATCACCCGGTTCTCCGCATCCATGATGGGGTAGATCACGCGGTTCCAGAACTTGTCATGCAGTCCCCGCTTCTCGTCGTGAGCAGCCACGCCGGATTCCAGAATCACATCGTCCGCAAAGCCTTTTCCGCGCAGATACCGCACCAGATCCGAATTGCTGCCGTCCGCATAGCCAAGTCCGAAATGGGACATCGTCTGCGGCGTCAGCTTTCTCTCCGTGAGATACCGCATGCCTGCGGCGCCGCGCGGCGACCGGAGCAGATGATAGTAATAGGTCGCTGCTTCCTTGTTCACCGCAAACAATTGATTGCGCCGCTCGATCTGCGCACGCATCTGGGCGCTGTACTCCATCTGCGGCAGCGCCACGCCTCCCCGCTCCGCCAGTGCCTTGAGCGCCTCCTGAAACGAGTAATTCTCATACTTCATCAGGAACGTGATGACATTTCCCCCGGCGCCGCAGCCAAAGCAGTAGAAGATCTGCTTGGACGGCGAGACCGAGAAGGACGGCGATTTTTCATTGTGAAAGGGACAAAGGCCGAAATAATTGGCTCCCTGTTTTTTCAGTTTGACGTACTGGCCCACAACATCGACGATGTCATTGCTGGCCCGCACCTGTTCCACAATCTCATCCGGATAATACAAAATACTTCTCCCAGAACCTCCGCGTCAGCGATTCCAAGTCTTCGGAATGTACAGCTCCTCATAACGCTCAATCGCGAACCGGTCCGTCATGGCGCTGATATAATCGCAGACCACACGCTCACGTGAGTCTCCCTCATCGAGGCGGCTTAACATATACCGCGGAAGTACATCAAGGTGCTCAAGATAATGATCATACAGCCGTTCAACCAGAAGCTCTGCCTTGTGTTCCTCCCCCTTCGCCTCCGGATTTGTATAGACAGCCTCAAACATAAACTGTCGGTAACGGCGGAAGGCAGTCTCCGTCTCTTCAGACATCCGGATCTCCGGCTTTCCCTCGCTTGTGGTGATGATGTCATGAATGAAATGATCCAGACGCTCGTTCAACGTATGCCCTAGCACATCTGTGATCTGCGCCGGGACGCTTTCCTCTGTGAGAATCCCGCCGCGGATGGCATCGTCACAGTCATGATGGAGATACGCGATTTTGTCTGAGAGCCGGACAATCTGTCCCTCCAGTGTGCTCGGCATGAGACTCATCTGATGGTTCAGAATTCCGTCCCGCACCTCTCTGGTGAGATTCAGACCTCTTCCATCCTTCTCCAGGACATCCACCGTGCGCAGTGACTGCTCGTTGTGCCGAAATCCCTCCGGGCATACCCGGTTCAGAACACGCTCCCCGGCATGACCGAACGGCGTATGCCCGAGATCGTGGCCGAGTGCTACCGCCTCCGTCAGATCCTCGTTCAGCCTGAGCGCCCGCGCAATGGTCCGTGCGATCTGTGACACCTCCAGCGTGTGTGTCATCCGTGTCCGGTAGTGATCCCCGTCCGGCACGATGAAAACCTGCGTCTTATCCTTGAGCCGGCGAAAGGATTTGCTGTGAAGGATGCGGTCCCTGTCGCGCTGATAGACAGGGCGGATATCATCCCGTTCCTCCTCCCGCAGTCTTCCCTTTGAATCCACACTGTGTGATGCCCACGGAGCAAGAATTTCCTGTTCTCTCGCCTCAATTTCTTCCCGAATGGTCAATGCCTGTCTCCCGGTTATGATGAAATCTGTACTGAATGATCCCTGACAATTATATCGGCTTCATAATACTTATTCTGCGTGCTGCGGCAAATTCCTTTTTTTATACTAAAAAGGGAACCCATTTCTGGATTCCCGATCTCGTGGGGCGGAGGGGGCTCGAACCCCTGACCTCTTCCGTGTGAGGGAAGCGCTCTCCCGGCTGAGCTACCGTCCCGCATGTGAAGACTGCTCGCCGCAGCCCTGCGTGTTATGGAAAAAGCCGGGACACTGTTTCCCGGCCCTTCGCTGCGGAAGATGGGACTTGAACCCACACGACATTACTGCCACAAGATCCTTAGTCTTGCTCGTCTGCCAATTCCGACACTTCCGCGTCCGTAAGCCTTCGTTGGATCACTCCTTCAAAGGGAGTGCAGGAAAAGGGACTTGAACCCTCACTGTATTGCTACAACAGGCACCTGAAGCCTGCGCGTCTGCCAATTCCGCCATTCCTGCGCGACAAATGTTATAATACCCGAAAGCCATCAGAGTGTCAACCGGAAAATGCCGGATATCCATGTCTGATTTTCGTACTTTCTCAAACGCACTGCCGTTTCCGGCAGTGCGTTGTGAATGTCACGTCATTTCTTCGTCTTTTTCCCGAGCGACAGCTTCTTCCAGCTGTCCGAGGGGCACATGGTAATATAGGTTTTGCCCGGATTCAGTGTCACCACCGCCCCGGTCTCCGTGAAATATTTTGTCGGATCCGTTCCGGCATTCTTCGTCCACAGAATCGGGATGGCATATCCCCTCGTCAGAAAATAGCCCGGCTGATTGGCCGCGAGGCAGTTGTAGATCAGATACCCGTGTTTGTCGAGCACAGAAATAGAACAGTTCATGATTATGACGTTATCAAAACTCACCGTTTTGCCACTGATACCGTCCCGGATCAGCGTTCCGTGCTGGTACAGATCGTACGTTTTCGTTTTTTCATTGTAAACCAGCTTCGTCCGCGTATTGGCATACGGCAGGCTGACAGAGGAAGCCTTTTTTGCATCCTTTCTCTTGTTCAGCGTCGTACCTGTCTTTGAGAAGCGGAAATGCTCCTTTTTGGCTTCTTTATTCATTGTCTTCGGGTACGAGGGCGAGATGCCCGCCGCCTTCATGCGCCGCCGTGCCTCTCCCGCCGTGATGAATTCCGTGAATTCTCTTGCCTTGCCGTTCGAAATCCGCGTAAAGCCGCCGGAGAGATGCTGAATTGCCGGATCCTTGAAATAGATATCGTTGTAATATGGTCCGCCGTCATGGCATAGCACCGCGCTGTATTCCTCGGCGAGCAGAATGTTGGTCGGCCGCGTGCTCCGAATGCTGCCGATCCGCGTCACCTTATTGTAATCCTTGTAGATTGCCATCAGCCGCGTGATCCGGTTGTTTGCCGTGCTGTTCACCAGCTCGTACACAATGTCGGCATCCTCCAGCCCGCAGTGCGGCAGTGCCCGCTGATCATCATCGATCATCACCGCAATCGGACGCTGGTTCCTGAGTTCAGTACTGATCTGCTTTCCGGTCAGCTCACAGGCGTAAGTGGACTTGCCGGATTTCGCAGATTTGGACGCGCCAGCCGCCTCCACCCGGAAAGACATCACGAGACAGAGTACAGACACTGCCATCACCGCGAGCCATGCTGCCCGAACCGCCCCCGCATTCTTCATCGCAGCCCCCTTCCCGCAGGATTTCCCTGCCAGAAATCATACAGACTGCCGCCCCACCGGCAGTCCCGATCCGCACAGTATCAGAATAGCACACTCTGTGTGCCGTGACATAAAACAGAGAAGAGGAAGAAGAGAGAAAATGAGATGCTCCATAACACAAAAAACTGCCGAGCAATTCACTCAGCAGTTCTTCCTTAAACTAGCCCGTACGGGACTCGAACCCATGATTCAGCCTTGAGAGGGCTGCGTCTTAACCAGCTTGACCAACGAGCCATATTCACCTGCGCCTCACCGGCGCAAGTGATATATTACCGTATCTTATCCTTCCGCGCAAGAGAAATTTTGGAAAAAATTTGTTTTCCTATTAGAATCGCAATTCGGTATAAATATAGTTTTAATTTCGTTTCATCATAGTCATGCCATTTGCCGATTTTTCCCTTTCGTTTAGCCCTGCGCACATACCTGCCGATCCCTGCTCCCGTTGCCTGCATGCCGTCCGATGCAAGAATGTCCAGTACTTCATCCGGCTCTGCCGCAAGGAGACAGACATCCCCACGGCGCGTACCGCGCCGCGGAAGTACCATCTCTCTCAACGTCTGCGCAGGCATTATCCGCTCAGAGTCTCCGAATTGCCGGGCCGATTCTTCTCGCGCTGCTCTTCTCAATAAATTTACCGGGGATCACAAGTGTCCCCACCTCCGACTTCGGATCCCGGATTTTGCGCAGAATCATGTGAACCGCCTCGCGCGCCATCCGGCTCTGACTGATTTCATAGGTGGTCAGCGTCTGTGCCAGCTCCGTATTCAGATAGTGGTCAAATCCGACGACAGAGATATCGTCCGGGACGCGGTATCCTTCTCCATTCAGCTTGTGCACCAGAACGTCTGCGGTCAGATCACAATTGCAGAAGAAGGCTGTCGGCATGACCTCCGGAAGCCTGAAGTCATCCTCATAGAATCTGACATTTCGGCTCCACTCGCGGTCCTTGACGATCCAGTCCTCCCGCAGGGGAATCCCGCGCTCCATCAATGCCTTGTAATAACCAAGGAAGCGGTCATCGATGGAATCCGTCACCAGCCTCGTGCCGACAAAGCCGATCCGGGAATGCCCCATATTCAGCAGATAGCTTGTCATCTCATAGCCGCCCAGCAAGTTGTTGCTGACCACGCTGTCATGCACATCGAACCGTCCGTTCGCATCAAGATAAATAAGCGGAAGGCCCAGATTGTCCTCCATGAAGTGCCCGTAGCCCCGGGAAAAATCCCCCAGAATAATGACGCCGTCCACCTTGCCTGCATAGGCGAGCTGCGGAATGATGTTTCTCTGCTCGCGGTCATACCCGATCAGTTCCAGCACGGCAGTGGAACCGACCGCCTGCGCTGCCCTTGCGACCTCCTGATACAGCTTGGAATAAAAGGACTGCCCGCGGTCAAAATACTGCTCGGAGACAAAGACGCCGATCGTATAGCTTTTGTTTTCCTTCCGGCTCAGACGGGCTGTATTTCGGACATAGCCCATCTCCTCCGCAAGCGCAGTGATTTTGCCGCGCATCTCCTCGCTGACGCCCTTCTGCCCTGACAGCGCCTTGGAAACCGTCACGGCACTCACGCCCAGCCTTTTCCCGATATCTGCAAGCTTCACTGTTTTCGACATAACGCTTCTCCATTCGAAAATATGATATGGTTAGAACAGTCTCATCGCGATACTCTGCCGCTTCCCGCGCGGTCATGGCTGATTTCTCCCTGCTCTCACGCATCTTCTCCGCCCAGGCCGCTTCCGAAGAGATCAAACAGCGAGATCTGATCCGTCTCCGGCAGACTGCCCAGAATGCCAAGCCGGTCCATGAGATCAATGTTTGTCTGCGATACCTTTGTGCGGCTGCGGAAATCATTCTTCGAGGTAAACGGTCCGTCCTTGACTGCCTCCACAACCGCATCCGCCGCCTTCTCTCCCATGCCGTTGATGCTGACCAGCGACGGCATCAGCGTGCCGTCCAGAATCTGGAAGTGACGGCTCTTCACCTTCGCGAGATCAATCGGAGTGAAGTGGAAGCCGCGCGCATAGAACTCAAGGACAAGCTTCGCATCGTCCATCATGGCCTCCTCCTTCGGCGTCAGCTTTTCCTTCCGGCCGGTCTCCTCGACCCAGCCCTTGAGCTTCGTCTCTCCCTGGGCCATCACCTCGTAATCAAAATCCGTGGCGCGGATGGAGAAATAGGCGCAGTAGTACGCGAGAGGCTGATGAACCTTGAACCAGGCAATGCGCAGCGCCATCATGACATAGGCCGCCGCATGCCCCTTCGGGAACATGTATTTGATCTTCTCGCAGGAATCGATATACCAATCCGGCACGCCGTGCTTTGTCATCTCCTCCTTCCATTCAGGCCATTCCTTCACCTTACCCCCGGCCACCTTGCCCTTGCGGACACGCTCCATGATGGTGAAGGACAGAGAGGGATCGAGTCCCTTGGAAATCAGATAGCTCATGATGTCATCCCGGCAGCCGATACAGGTGAGCAGTGTGCAGTCCCCGTTTTCAATATGTGTTTCCGCATTTCCAAGATACACATCCGTGCCGTGGGAAAGACCCGATATCTTGACAAGCTCGGTCATCGTCGTCGGCTTCGTCTTTTCTAGCATGCCGATGACAAATTTTGTTCCAAACTCCGGAATGCCCAGCGTTCCGGTGGTCACGCCGCCGATCTCCTCCGGCGTCACGCCGAGCGCCGCCGGGCTCTGGAAAATGCTCATCACCTCCGGGTCGTTCAGCGGTATCGTCATGGGATCAACCCCGGTGATATCCTGCAGAAAGCGGATCATGGTCGGATCATCATGGCCGAGAATATCAAGCTTGAGCAGGTTGTGATCGATCGAGTGATAATCAAAATGCGTGGTCACAATGTCGGTCGTCATATCGTTTGCCGGATGCTGCACAGGTGTGAACGTATTGATATCCTCGCCCACCGGCAGCACGACGATGCCGCCCGGATGCTGCCCGGTGGAGCGCCTCACACCCACTAGATGCGGCACCATCCGCTCGATCTCGCAGCCGCGTTTTGCCTCGCCGCGCCGCTCATAATATCCCTTGATATATCCATACGCCGTCTTGTCGGCGACGGTCGCGATTGTCCCGGCCTTGAACGTCTGTTCATGGCCGAAGATGACCTTCGTGTAGGCATGTGCCTTGGCCTGATACTCTCCGGAAAAATTGAGGTCAATATCCGGCTCCTTATCTCCCTTGAAGCCGAGGAAAGTTTCAAACGGTATGCCGAAGCCGAGACCCATCATTTTCGTGCCGCACTTCGGGCACATCTTCTCCGGCAGATCAATACCGGTGTTGAGTTCGTTTGCCCTGACCACATCGCTGTCCCAGTCCGAATACTTACATTCCGGATTCGGGCACAGATAATGCGGCTGGAGCGGATTGACCTCCGTGATACCTGCCATCGTCGCGACAAAACTCGAACCAACCGATCCTCTCGACCCGACCAGATAGCCGTCCTCGTTCGATTTCCAGACCAGCTTCTGCGCGATGATATACATCACGGAGTAACCATTCTTGATGATGGAGCCGAGTTCCTTCTTCAGTCTGGCCTCGACCACCTCCGGCAGCGGATCGCCGTACATCTCGTGTGCCTTCCGATAACAGATCTCCGTCAGCATCCCGTCCGAATTCGGGATCACAGGCGGACACTTATCCGGGCGCACCGGACGGATGGCCTCGATCATATCCGCGATCCGGCGGGGATTGTCGACGACCACCTCCTCGCACTTTTTCTGTCCGAGGTAGGCGAATTCCGCCAGCATCTCATCTGTCGTTCTCAGATACAGCGGTGCCGGCTCCTCGTCCGTCATACCGATGCCGTCCTGCAGAATCGTGCGGTATATCTCATCCTCCGGGTTCAGGAAATGCACATCGCAGGTTGCGCAGACCGGCTTGCCCAGCTTCTCGCCAAGGTCCACAATTCTCCTGTTGATCGCCTCGATATCTTCTGTCGTCCGGATATCAGGATATCTTTTTTCGCCATCTCTCCCTGAAGCCTCGATCAGAAACTTATTGTTTCCCGTCGGCTGTATCTCCAGATAATCGTAGAACTGCGCAATACCGGTGATGGCCTCCTCCGAACGGTTCTCCAGAATCGCCTGGTACAGCTCTCCGGCCACGCAGGCGCTCCCCACCAGGATTCCCTCCCGGTGTCTGGCAAGAAGGCTCTTCGGAATGCGCGGCTTGCGCTGAAAATACGTGAGATGGGAGGCTGAGATCATCGTGTACAGATTCAGCCGTCCCGTATTATTCCGGGCCAGCAGAATGCAGTGATACAGCGGATTCAGGTGGCGGATCACCTCCGGATTGCTCTCCGTCAGCCGGTTCAGATCCCGATACGTCTCCACGTGGTCCTTTTCCAGCATCGGCAGAAACTTCAGAAAAATATCCGCCGTGCATTTTGCGTCGTCCGAACCGCGGTGATGGCTGTCAAGCTCCACCGAGAGCAGTTTGGCGACGGTGTCGAGGCGGTAATTGCCGTGCCCCGGCAGCTCCGCCCGCGCGATGCCGAGGGTATCGATCGTGGAGAAATCGCAGGGCAGGCCCTGTTCCCTTGCCTTCGCCCTGATAAAACCGATGTCGAAGGCGACATTATGCCCTACGAGAACGCATCCCTGACAGAAGGAAAGAAACGCCGGTAGTGTCTCCTCGATCGATGCCTCGTCCTGGACCATCTCATCCGTGATGTGGGTCAGCTGTGTGATCCGGTAGGGAATCGGAATTCTGGGATTCACCAGCCGGGTGAATTCTTCCGTGATACACGCCCTGCGGATCAGGCTCCCCGGCTCTTCGGAATCCGGATCCGGCTGGTTCACAAAACGCACCTTGTAAGCGCCGATCTCAATAATCCGGTCGCGCTCCGGGGAAAAGCCGGTGGTCTCGAGGTCAAACACGACATAATCGCGGCCGTCAATCCTGGTATCGGGCGATTCGGCGGTGCCGTACTCTGCCACCGGTTTCAGATCGTCCACCAGATAGCACTCGACGCCGTATATCACCTTGAAAAATTTCTGCTCATCCACAGGCGGCTCTCCGGCCGCCTTGCGGCGCTTGTTTTCTGCGGAGAGCAGATCCTCCCGGAGATGGTTTGCGTCCGGGAAAGCCTGCACATTGCCGTGATCCGTGATCGCAATGGCCGGCATTCCCCACTCGTAGGCCTGTCTGACAATGTCCTTGCATTCCGAGACGCCGTCCATGTCGGACATCTTTGTGTGACAGTGAAGCTCCACGCGCTTGCGCTCACTGTGATCCCTGCGTTTTTCCGTGAAATCCGGGATCTTCATGATGCCTGTGATGGCGCCGATCACAATTTCATGATCGAAGGTGTCCATCTGCGTCATGCCTGTGAGCCGGACGAATGTTTCCGGCGTGAGATGCTGCAGAAATTCATCCGCATCCTCCGTGCCGATGAAAATTTTGCAGTAAATGGAGTCTGTGAAATCCGTCAGCGTGAATTTCACAATCGTCTTGTTATTCCGGATGTCCCGCCGGTCCACCGAGATAACCTGTCCGTGTACCGTGACCTGTCCGATCTCGCCGACAATGTCCCGCAGCGGGATGTTGGCTGACGACTCATCGATCTCACGCCCATAGAGGCAGTCCGGATTGTCCGAGCGGCGGTATCCGCGCGCATATCCTCTGTCCCGGCCGCGCGTCTGGCCGCCCGATGTTCCTTTGCCCCTGCCGTTCCGGGTTTCTCCCGTGTACGAACCGCGTCCCTCCGGTCTGTTCCCGGCTGTCTGCGCACCGCGGCTGCCCACACCGGCAGCACCCGTGCCGCGCTGCCCGCTCTGTGCCTGCTGACTGCTCCCGGCTTCCCGGCCGCCGGATGCCGGGACGCCCTCCCGGGCAGAGCTGCCATGCTCCCCCTCCGCTGTCATCCAGGGTGCGGTATCGCCAGCAAAATCCGCACCTTGCTGCGCTGCGGCCTCTGTCACCGCAGGCCCGGCTCCGCTCCCACCGCCGGACATACTTTCCCTGCTGTCCGACAGGATAGGCTGCCACTCCTGCTTCTCCACACGGTGCTCATGCTTTCTTTTCTCATACAGCAGGCGAAACCGCGCCGGAACGCCGCAGCGGTCCCGGAAGACCCGCTCCAGCGCGTCCTCCATGTCAGGACCCATTTTCCTGGTGAAGCAGCAGTCCTCCAGCCTGACCACAATTTCCCCGTCATCCGGGCAGGAGACCTCCGCCTCCCGGAAATAATGACCTGCGATATGGGAATCATGAGAGAACTCGCAGCAGAGAGAGTCATAATACTCCTTCATCAGCTGCTTCGGCGTATACTGCCTCGAGAGCTGATACTGCTCCCGGATATAGACCTCGACCCGGTCGTGTCCGGCCTTCTTCTCCGCGGGGCCGAATACCTGCCGCTCCAGCTCCTCCTGCATCCGGTAAATCTGGTTCTTGTGAATGAGATGCCCGGAATCAAGGACGACCTTAAAGCGGCTGTGCGTGGAATCGCACGCCAGCCGCTCTATCTCAGTCTCCGTAAACAGATCGCGCAGATCTGTCTCCACCTTCAGTTTTGGAAATACTTCAAAAAAAGCCTTGCTCATGGTTCCTCACAGAACGTTTTTCCGCCCGGGATCCTCACACCTGCCGCGATCTCCGCGCCGGTACCCTCCCGGCATCCGCGGCGGAAATGCCCGAATGCGCTCTCATCGCCATCACTCGGCCGGCCAGTGATCAAGCTCGTCCTTCAGCGCGCCGAGCAGCTGATCCTCCGGAAGCTTCCTTACTATCTCGCCCCTGCGGATCAGAAGTCCCTCGTGCAGGCCGCCCGCGATGCCAATGTCCGCCTCTCTTGCCTCGCCGGGTCCGTTGACCGCGCAGCCCATGACCGCCACCTTGATGTTGAGCTTTGGATAGTTCTGAACCATAGCCTCCACCTGGTTGGCGAGATCGATGAGATCGATCCTGGTCCGGCCACAGGTCGGACAAGATACCACCTCGATTCCCTCCCGTCTCAGTCCCAGGTCGCGGAGAATCTGCTTCGCGGTGTAGACCTCTTCCACCGGATCTCCGGACAGAGATACCCGGATGGTGTCCCCAATCCCCTCGTACAGGATAATGCCGAGTCCGACCGCGCTCTTGATCGTCCCGCCGCGCAGCGTCCCTGCCTCCGTGATACCGACGTGCAGCGGGTAATCCGTCCGCTGCGCCAGCAGCTCATGCGCCTTCACACACGTCATCACATCAGAGGATTTGATGCTGATCACAATCTGATCATATCCGCACCGCTCGATCATCCGAACCTTGTCAAGAGCACTCTCGACCAGTCCCTCCGGCGTCACGCCGCCGTATTTTTCCACCAGATCCCGCTCCAGGGAACCGGAATTGACACCGACGCGGATTGGTATCTGATGTTCCTTCGCACATCTCACCACGGCGTCCAGCTTCTCCTCGCCGCCGATATTGCCCGGATTGATCCGGACTTTGTCCGCCCCATTCTCCATTGCCGCGATCGCCATGCGATAGTCAAAATGAATGTCGGCCACCAACGGAATATGAATGCGCTTTTTGATCTCTCCGATCGCTTTTGCCGCCGCCTCATTCGGCACCGTGCACCGGATGATCTCGCAGCCAGCCTGCTCCAGCCGGAGAATCTGCGATACCGTCGCTTCCACGTTTTCCGTGGGCGTATTCGTCATAGATTGAATGAGAATCCGGTTTCCGCCGCCAATCGGACGCCCTCCGATTCTGACCACGCGTGTATGATCCCTGTAAGCCATGTCTGCCTCCCCGCCGCCAGTCTGCGGCTATGATCAGTGAAAAAACCGGCCGATATCGTTGAACAGCACCACCACCATCAGTGCCATCAGAGCAATGATACCGGCCAGATGGACCATGCCCTCCTTTTCCGGCGGCACCGGTCTGCCGCGCACCGCCTCGATCAGCAGAAAGATCAGCCTTCCTCCGTCCAGCGCCGGAAGCGGCAGCAGATTCATGACCCCCAGATTCACGGTGAGCAGCGTGGTGAGATTGAGAAAACTCAGCAGGACAGTGGAAATACCATAAGGCTTTGCCTCCGTGTAGGTGTCGTCCACCGCTTTAACAACTCCCACCGGCCCGCTGAGATCGTTCATGGAGAAATGTCCCCGGAAGATCAGTCCGAGCGAGCCGTAGGTCGCCCGCAGCCAATACTCCACTTCATACCAGCCATACTGGAATATCTGCAGGGCATTGCAGCGCATCAGTGTTCCGCCGCCCTGCAGCCCGATATAATACCGGCCATCCTCCGCGTAGTATTTTGGCGTGAGTGTCACCGTATGCTTCACGCCGTCCCGGCGGAACGTGACGGTCAGCGGCTCGCCGTAGTTGAAAACAGAGGAAAGACTCACCTCGCGGTAGACATGAATGCTCCGCCCGTTGATCCGTGTGATCACGTCGCCGGCCTCAAGGCCAGCCGCCTCCGCCGCGGAATCCGGCATGACACTCTGCACCACCGGCAGATCTGTACCGCTGAATGCAACAATAATCACCGCAAGCAGATAGCCGAGAAGAAAGTTCGCGAACGGACCGCCCAGCACCGTGGCAATTCTTGCCCACACCGGTGCATTCGGAAAGGAGTGCTCGTCCGTCACACGCGCGTGTCCCTCGTCACTGCCATCATCGGGAATCATTTCCATGCCGTCAAAAATACAGGCACCACCGACCGGCAGCGCCTTGATGCAGAAATCTGTGTCTCCCCGCTTTTTATGCCAGAGGGTCGGCCCCATACCGATATCAAATTCGTTGACCCGGATCCCATTCCGTCTTGCGATCAGAAAATGCCCGAACTCATGAGAGATGACAAGAATACCAAAGATCAGGATAAATACCAGAATACTCACTATCATGCAGAAAGAGTCCTTCTAACATACGATCTTGCCTCCTGCTCGGCGGCAAGAATCTGATCCAGCGTCGGCTCCGGTACCGTCCGGTGCGCGTCCATGGCGCCCTCGATCAGATCATAAATCTGGAGGAACCAGATCTTGCCCTGCAGGAAACAGCGGACCGCTTCTTCATTCGCTGCGTTGAACACGGTCGGCATCGTTCCGCCCGCGTCGGCCGCGCGGTACGCGAGCGGCAGTCCGCGGAATGTCTCAGTGTCCGGCCGTTCAAAGTGCAGATCCCCCACGGAGAACAGATCCAGCTCCGGCACCTCCGCAACCGGTCTTCTGTCCGGATAGAACAGGGCATACTGAATCGGCTGATGCATATCCGGCCTTGACAGATGCGCCATGATGGAATTGTCCTCAAATTCCACCGCGGAATGGCACAGACTCTGCGGCTGCACATAAACCTCGACCCGGGACGACGGCACGCCGAATAGCCAGGCCGCCTCCATCACCTCGAGTCCCTTGTTCACAAGGCTCGCGGAATCAATCGTCACCTTGCTTCCCATGGTCCAGTTCGGGTTCTTCAGCGCATCCGCCGCGGTCATCCGCACAAGCTCCTCCCGCTTTCTGCCCCGGAAGGTTCCGCCGGAACAGGTGAGAAGGATTTTCTTCACGCGTTTCCGCGGCTCTCCATTCAGGCACTGGAAGATGGCGCTGTGCTCCGAATCCACCGGAAGCAGCCGGACACCGGCCTTTTGTACGGCAGGCATGATCAGATGCCCCGCTGTCACCAGTGTTTCCTTATTGGCAAGCGCAATGTCCTTTCCTGCAGCGATGGCCGCAAGCGTCGGACGGATCCCGATCATCCCCACTACGGCATTGACAAAAAGATCCGCCTCCGGGATCACCGCTGCCTCCAGAAGGCCGTCCATCCCGGCCAGAACGCGGACCGGCAGATCCGCCACCCGCTCTTTCAGCTCCAGCGCCGCCTGCTCATCAAATAAGACCGCTGTATCCGGATGAAATTCACGAATCTGCGCCTCCAGCGCAGCGGCATCATGCCCGGCGGCGAGCGCTGAAATATGAAATTCCTCCGGCCAGTCCCTGACTATATCCAGCGTCTGGGTTCCAATTGACCCTGTTGAGCCGATGATCACCAGATTTTTCATGCGATTCTCTGTCTTCTCCCTTTTCCTGCGATCCGCAGCTCACCGGAGTGCCCGCTCAATCAGAAGCACACCGAGAAAATAGATGATGGGCGCCGTAAATATCACGGAATCAAACCGGTCAAGAATCCCGCCGTGTCCCGGAATCACGTCCCCATAATCCTTGATGTTGTGATTCCGCTTGATCCCTGAAGCTGCGAGATCACCAATCATACTGATCATGCTGCCCACCACGCCGATCACGACAAACGCAGCACGGAAATCATGCGTCTCCTCCGGGTGCCGGATTGCCATGAACATCGACAACAGGAAACAGAACAGCGTCGAGAGCGCCACCCCTCCGACTGCTCCCTCCACCGTCTTCTTCGGGGAGAGCACCGGTGCCATCTTATGTTTTCCGAATGCGCGCCCCGCAAAATAAGCCCCTGTGTCACAGATCCAGGTGCAGAAGAAGATCAGCGTATACACATAGATTCCATAGGGCAGGCAGCGTGCACGAAACACAAAGCTCATCAGAACAGGGACATAGAGGAAGGCAAACTCCGCTGTCATCACCTGATCCGCATGAAACTTCGGAAATGTGAAGACATATGCCGCCATCAGGGCAAGAAGCAGCAGCAGCGCGATCAGTACGGTGAAAAAATCCACATTCACCCGGTCCCGGAAAAAGATCAGAACCGCATAATAGACAAAGACTGCGAGATAACCCAGTATCTCCAGAACGTTTGTCCTGTCGCGTTTTTTCAGAAGATCGACCGTGATCGGCTCCGTCTCCTCTCTGTGCTCCGCCTCAATGCCTCCCGGTGTGAGAACACCTGCCGCCCGGCACAGCTCATGAAAACCGATCAGAGCACAGACAAGAAGCACCAGCCCCGCCGGCACGCCGCCCGTGAGGCCGACAGCCACTGTCACAATTCCAAGAAAAATACCACTGATTATCCTTGTTTTCATCTCACATACCTGCGCTGTGTTCCCCGCGCCATATTTCCAGCGGCGTGTTCCGCAGTAAAGCCGCGCCCGGTCCGCCCGTTCTCATGGCAGCAGAACCGCACGGCATCCGCATCACTGCATCAGCCCGCCCATGCGCCGCTCTCGGTGCCTGTAAGCCTCGACCGCCCTCTCCAGCTCTTCCTTATTAAAATCCGGCCATGTCACATCGGTGAAATAATACTCCGTGTAGGCACACTGCCAGATCAGGAAATTCGAGATGCGCTCTTCCCCGCTCGTCCGGATCAGCAGATCCGGATCCGGAATGCCTGCCGTGTCGAGGTGATCCGAGATGGTTTCCTCGGTGATTTCCTCCGGCCGCAGCAGTCCATCCTGCACCTGCCTGGCAATCTGCGCCGCAGCGCGCCGGAGTTCATCCCGTCCTCCATAATTGATGGCGATCTGAAAGCTTATCCCGGTATTATTCCGCGTATCCTGCTCCAGGTTCCGGATTGCCTCCTGCAGATCCGCATCCAGTCTGGTCTTGTCTCCGATGACCCGGATTCTGACATTATTCTTTGCACATTTGGCAAGACTGGTCTTCATGTAGGTCCGCAGCAGATTCATCAGCGTCTTCACCTCTGCCTGCGGCCTCGACCAGTTTTCCGTCGAGAAAGCGTAGACCGTCAGATAGCGGATACCCATATGATCCGCATCCTCCAGAATCTGTTCCACGACCTTTGCGCCCTGATAATGCCCCGCCGTGCGGGGAAGCCCACGTTTTTTTGCCCAGCGGCCATTGCCGTCCATAATAATGGCGACATGCTGCGGGATATTTCGATCTGTTTCAGCCATGCCTGTCCCCATGCCGCCCTGTCTGCGGCGCCGTTTTCCGGTCTCAGACCGTCATGATCTCCTTCGTCTTTGCCTCGATCACCGCGTCGATATCCTTGCCGTATTTATCAGTCAGCTTCTGCAGCTCGTCCTGCAGATCCTTCACCTCATCCTCCGAGATGCCCTCGGCCTTTCCGGTCTTCTTCAGCTCCTCATTGCCGTCGCGGCGGATATTGCGGACAGCTATCCTTGCTTCCTCGCCCCGCTTCTTCACGTCCTTCCCCAGCTCCTTTCTGCGGTCTCCCGTGAGCTCCGGGAAAACCAGACGGATGCTGGTGGCGTCAGAAACCGGCGTGATGCCGATATCAGAAGCCAGAATTGCCTTGTTGATATCCTTGATCAGCGTTCTGTCCCACGGGCTGATCTGGATGATCCGTGCCTCCGGCACCGAGACATTGGCGACCTGCTGAATCGGTGTGGGCGTGCCGTAATAGTCCACGCGGAGCTTGTCAAGCACATGCGGGTTGGCTCTGCCGGCACGGATTGTCTGAAGATCGGTCTTCAGAAACTCCACTGCCTTCTTCATCTTCTCATCGTATTCCTTGATACGCTCGTTCATGGGATTCCTCCTTGCGCGCTGGTCTCTGCAGCGCGGATTTTGATTTCTGTGTATTCAGTCCGCCGTGATGATTGTCCCGTCAAAGTCCTCTTCACCGCTCCGGACGGCCCTGACAATGCTGTCCTCTCCCTGCAGGGCAAAGCAGCGCATCGGCATTCTGTTGTCCCGCGCGAGAATGGAAGCGGTCATATCGACAGCCTGCAGGTTCTGCGCGATGACATCGCCGATGGAAATCTTGTGATACCGTTTCGCGGACGGATCCTTTGCCGGATCGGCATTGTAGATGCCGTCAATGTTCTTGGCCAGCAGAATGTAGTCTGCATCCACCTCGATCGCACGCAGCACCACTCCGGTGTCTGTCGAGAAGTACGGATGCCCTGTCCCTCCGGCGAAGAAAACGACCGTGTGCGTGGCAAAATACGAATTTGCGAGATCCTTTGTGAACAGCTCCGTGATGCCCTCGATCGCAAACGGCGTGAGAATACTGGTGGAAAGTCCCTCGCCGCGGAAAATCTCCGAGACATAGAGGCAATTCATGACGGTCGCCAGCATGCCGATCTGGTCGCTCTTGACGCGGTCAATTTCCGTGCCGGTGCGGCCCCTCCAGAAGTTGCCTCCGCCGATGACAATGCCGATCTCTGTGCCGTCCTCCGTCAGCTGCTTCACCTGACGCGCCACCCGGCGGACCACCTGCTCATCAAAGCCTGTATGCTTCTCCCCGGCGAGCGCCTCGCCGCTCAGTTTCAGAATAATTCTACTCATGCTGCCTCCCGTCTTCCGCTCTCCGGAAGCTGTTGTCTGACGCTATGATACCATAATCCCTCCGGGCAGGAAAGAAAAAGCCCCGCCGTTCGCTTCCGCTTGCACTGCCCGGAACACAATGCTACAATAATCAGGTTTGCACGAAGGAAAACGTTTTTACGTCTATAAATGATGTCAGGAACAGAACGTCTGCCACGCTTCTATATAATATGCTATTATGTGCCGCTGACATCGCAAGGAGCAGAATATGATCAAAACAAGAGAGGATGTCCGTAACGTTGCCATTATCGCCCATGTCGACCATGGCAAGACGACCCTGGTGGACGGACTGCTTCGTCAGAGCGGTGTGTTCCGCGCAAATCAGGAAGTACAGGACCGCGTCATGGACTCCAATGCCATCGAGCGGGAGCGCGGCATCACCATACTTTCCAAGAATACTGCCGTCTACTACAACGGCGTCAAAATCAATATCGTCGACACGCCCGGTCATGCGGATTTTGGCGGCGAAGTCGAGCGCATTCTGAAGATGGTCGACGGCGCCATCCTGGTCGTCGATGCGTTTGAGGGACCCATGCCCCAGACACGCTTTGTCCTCTCCAAGGCAATGGACCTCAATCTGCCGGTCATTGTCTGTATCAATAAGATTGACCGCCCCGGTGCGCGTCCTACGCAGGTCATCGATGAAGTGCTCGAGCTTCTGATGGATCTCGGCGCGAGCGACGAGCAGCTCGACTGCCCGTTTGTCTTTGCCTCTGCCAAATCCGGAATTGCCACGCTCGACCTCGGCTCCCCGGGCGTATCGATGAAGCCCCTCTTCGATACCATCATCAACTCCATCCCCGCTCCGAAGGGTGATCCGGACGCAGGCACCCAGATGCTGATCTCCACCATCGACTACAATGAATTTGTAGGCCGCATCGGTATCGGCAAGATCTCCAATGGCAAAATCCGTGTCGGTCAGGACTGCGTTATCGTGAACCATCACGACCCGGACAAGCAGAAGAAGGTCCGCATCACAAAGCTGTATGAGTTTGAGGGACTGAAGAAGGTCGATGTCCAGGAAGCTTCCTTTGGATCCATCGTAGCCGTCTCGGGCATTGAGGATCTGAAGATCGGGGACACCATCTGCTCCCCGGAGAATCCGGTTGCCATCCCGTTCCAGAAGATTTCAGAGCCCACCATCAGCATGGAGTTCCGGGTCAACGACTCCCCTCTCGCAGGACGGGAGGGCAAATTCGTCACATCCCGCCATCTGAGAGACCGTCTTTACCGGGAGCTCAACACCGATGTCTCCCTCCGCGTCGAGGACACCGACTCAACCGATGCATTCAAGGTGTCCGGCCGCGGCGAGCTGCATCTGTCCGTCCTCATTGAAATGATGCGCCGCGAGGGATATGAGTTTGCCGTCGGCAAGCCCGAGGTTATTTTCAAGACTGATGAAAACGGCAAGAAGCTCGAGCCCATAGAATCCTGCTACATCGACGTGCCCGAGGACTACTCCGGCGCGGTTATCAGCAAGCTGTCCGAGCGCAAGGGAATGCTCGTGAACATGGGCACCGCTCAGAACGGCTACGCCCGCCTGGAATTTGAGATCCCTTCACGCGGCCTGATCGGCTATCATGATTCCTTCCTGACCGATACCAAGGGAACCGGCATCATGAATACCATCTTCAAGGATTACGAGCCGTACAAGGGCGACATCGAATATCGCAAGCAGGGTTCCCTGATCGCCTTTGAGGCCGGGACCGCCGTGACATACGGTCTGTTTAACGCGCAGGAACGCGGCAATCTGTTCATCACCCCCGGCACCGAGGTGTACGCCGGCATGGTGATCGGTGAGGCCGGCAAGGGCGAGGATGTCTTCTGCAATGTCTGCAAGACCAAGCACCTGACAAACACCCGCACTTCCGCTTCTGACGAAGCGCTCCGTCTCGTTCCGCCGAAGATCCTCTCCCTGGAGCAGGCCATCGACTTCATCGACACCGACGAGCTGCTCGAGGTGACACCGAAGAGCCTTCGCATCCGCAAGAAGATCCTTGACGCGAGGATGCGGAAGAGAGCGGAAATTTCCGCCAATGCAAAATCATAAATTCCGCGTCTGGCTGCGTCCGGCGTCCGCGCCAGATTTTCCCATACAGAGCTTTCTTCTGCGCCGGATCACTCCCCGCGAGATGCGAAAATCCCTGAAAAAATCAGGCCGGAGACATCTGATTTCCAAGCATCAGATGTCTCCGGCCTTTGTTTTATTTCATTTCCTGAAATAGAATACTCAGCTCTTATCAAAGTCCTGCCTGTTCTGTTCAAAGGTGCAGCAGTCTTGTCGCAATACTGAAATATATCAGCAGCGATACCGCATCCACAATTGTGGTGAGGAGCGGACTTGCCATGACTGCCGGGTCAAAGCCCAGCCGGTCCGCCACAAGAGGCAGGACCGCGCCGATGCACTTAGCAAAGAGCACCACGAACACCATGGTGATGCACACAACAAGCGCCACCGGCACCGTGATCCGGTCAAGCAGCATCAGCTTGATGAAATTGATGCCGGCCAGGGTCAGACCGCACAGAACCGCGACCCGCATTTCCTTCCAGATAACCCGGAAAAAATCCCGGAACTCAATTTCCTTCAGGGACAGTCCGCGGATGATGGAGACGCTGGCCTGCGATCCGGAATTGCCGCCGGTATCCATCAGCATCGGGATATAGGCCGTCAGCACCGTGCAGGCTGCCAGCGCATTTTCATAGCTCGTGATGATTTTGCCGGTAAAGGTGGCCGAGATCATCAGAATCAGCAGCCAGGGCATGCGCTTCTTATATGTATCCAGCGTCGTCGTCCTGAAATAAGGCTTCTCCGTGGGGATGATGGCGGCCATTTTCTCGATATCCTCGGTGGCCTCCTCGTCAATGATATCGACCACATCGTCGATGGTGATGATTCCCACCATCCGGTCCTCGTTGTCGACCACCGGCATGGCTGTAAAATCATATTTCTTGAAGAGAGCCGCCGCCTCCTCCTGATCCGTCGTGGTCGTGATACTGACCACGTTTTCATTCATGATGTCCCCGATCTTCTCATCATTTTTACGGATGAGAAGATACCGCAGCGCCACTGTTCCCTTCAGAATCCGCTGCTTGTCGACCACATAGCAGATATTGATGGTCTCGGAGTCAAGTCCGATCGTCCGGATGCGCTCGATTGCATCCGCGACCGTCATCTCCTCCTTCAGGTCCACGTACTCGACCGTCATAATGCTGCCGGCCGAGTCCTCCGGATACTGCATCAGACGGTTGATATCCGCTCTTGTCTCCGGCTTGGCGTTCGCCAGAATTTTGCGAACGACGTTCGCCGGCATTTCCTCAAGCAGGTCTGTCGCATCGTCTGCCATCAGATTGTCGATGACGCTGGCCGACTCGCTCTCGGACAGGGACTGGATGATGTACTGCTGCGCGTCGATCTCCAGCTGCGCGAACACATCTGCCGCCATGTCCTTGGGAAGAAGACGGAACATCTTCAGAGTGTCCTCGTCCTCCATCTCATCCATGACAGCCGCGATATCCGCGTCCTGCATATCCTCCATCGTCTGTCGGAGAACAGTATATTGTTTGGTGTCCAGAAGCTCCTTCAGCGTTTCCGCCGCATCCCTCTCCTCAATATCCATTGGCATTTTCCTCTCTGCACTGCACAGGGCAGTGACGTTATCCATGCAAAATACGATCGCGGCACAGAACTGTCAGATAAACCGGCTGGTTGTTCCATGGATAACCACCTCCCTTCAGAGAAAAAATGTCAGGCATTTCATTTCGGGCATTCCGTCTGCCTCACCCGTGTCCCCGGGATGATACCTGCACAAACGTCTCGCCCGTGTTCCCGGGATGATACCTGCACATACGCCTCGCCCATGTTCCCGGGATGATACCTGCACATACGCCTCGCTCTTGTTCCCAGGATGATACCTACACATACGCCCCGCCCTTGTTCCCGGGACTCCTCCCGTAACTTTACGAGTCCCGGAAACACGTGTCAACATTTCCAACTGTAAAATCCGTGTAAGCTGCGCCAGCTTCTGTTTTTTCTGTATCCAGAGGAAGTACTGCCACGTGAAATCAGGAATTTTCTGCAGTCAGAGACAGCTCCCATTTCTCTGATCCCTGAGGACTTGATTCCTGCGAAGGTACTGCTCAACCGGCCGGATAATACTCTCTCCCCGCTCTGGAAAGCCGGCATTTGCCGGCAGTGAGCGAGGTGATCTCCCGCTCCGTATTCTCCAGTTCCCCGAGCCGCACCGGAATCCGGAGGAACACCTTGTCCGTATAGTCCGTCTGCACCGGGGCAAGGCCCTTCTGCGCAAGGTATCGCCGTACCTTCTCATATTCGCCGTAGTCCGCCGACACCTCCAGCATCTCACACAGACACAGCTCCCGGATCTCGGCATGCTCCAGCGCATCCCTGGTCGCGGCGGTATATGCCCGGACCAGGCCGCCGGTACCGAGAAGCGTGCCGCCGAAATACCGGGTGACCACCACCATAGCGTTGGTCACGCCGGCGCCGCGGATCACCTCAAGGATCGGCCTGCCCGCCGTCCCGGCCGGCTCTCCGTCATCTCCGGACCGCACCGTCTCTCCTCCCGGCCCGATAATCCACGCACTGCAGTGATGCCTGGCATCATAATATTGTTTCCGGACCCGCGCGAGCTCGCTCCGCGCCGCCTCCTCGGAATCCACAAAAAGTGCCTCCGATAGAAACCTTGAATTTTTCTCCTCAACCCCGCCATAGCCGGGGCTTGTAATAATCCTACAGCTGCCCGTCTCTGCCATTGAAATCCTCCCGATGAATCACTGAATAACATGCCGAAACGCCAGGATAAGCCCGGAATCGCCCTGACGCATTGTGTCCTGTCTCTTCCGGGCTTTTGAAAACTTCCGGACTTTGAAATGCCCGGATAAACCAAACCACCCGCAGATCAGACACATCTGCCTTATGCGCGCAGACCAGCCATATCTGCCGATTATGCGTGTGTTTTGTCTTTATGATATAATATCTGTAATTATGCGGCGGAACCAGATTTTTCCCCGCGCCGACCCAGAAAGGATTGATTACATCTAAGAGAATGAATGCAAATTACAGCAGAGACAGCGTAGCGGCAAAACAGCGCCGCCTCACAGGCAAAACACAGAAGAGGGAAAGAAAGGCTGCTCTCGCGGCGCTTCAGATTCTTCTGATCGTCATTCTGGCCGTCATCATCCTCGCGCTTTGTGTCGGAATCGGAGCCTTCCGCTCTATTATCGATTCTGCGCCTGATATCGGCAACATCGACGTGACCCCCACCGGGTACTCCACGTTCGTGTACGACAGTGACGGCAATCAGACCGCCAAACTTGTCTCCACCGATTCCAACCGCATTCCGGTGACCATCGACCAGGTTCCCAAGGACCTGCAGCACGCCTTTGTCGCCATCGAGGATGACCGCTTCTACGATCACAACGGCATTGATATTCAGGGTATTCTCCGTGCTGCCGTCAAAGGCATCACGACCGGAAATTTTTCCGAGGGCGCTTCCACCATCACCCAGCAGCTCATCAAGAACAACGTCTTCACCGGCTGGACCAGTGAGACGTTTACCGAGAGCGTGAAGCGTAAAATTCAGGAACAGTACCTCGCCGTCGAGCTCGAAAAGAAGATGAGCAAGGACGACATCCTGATCAACTATATGAACACCATCAACCTGGGCCATGGCTGCTATGGCGTCCAGGCAGCTTCTCTGCGCTATTTTGGCAAATCGGTGAGTGACCTCAATCTGTCGGAATGCGCCGTCATCGCCGGCATCACACAGAATCCGACAAAATATGATCCCATCGTCTATCCGGAAAAGAACGCGGAGCGCCGCGCTACCGTTCTGGAATATATGCTTGAACAGGGCTATATCGACCAGGCCGCATATGATGAGGCGGTCGCGGATGATGTCTATTCCCGTATTCAGGTCATCGACACCCAGACGGAGGATCAGGAAGTTAACTCCTACTTCGTCGACGCCCTCACAAACCAGGTTCTGGAAGACCTGCAGAACAACGGCTACACGGAATCCCAGGCATACACGCTGCTCTACTCCGGCGGTCTGAATATTTACTCCACGCAGAATGCAAAGATCCAGCAGATTTGTGACGACTACTGCTCTGATGAATCCAACTATCCGGCGGATACCACGTACCTCCTGGA
>Ga0256404_1004371_pt1 | contig 26901 bp, 19 predicted proteins | sample RumenRJG_01DNA_FD_185990 | JGI IMG/M metagenome (GOLD analysis project Ga0256404, IMG submission 185990) | Bovine rumen microbial communities from Lethbridge, Alberta, Canada - RJG_01 | ecosystem: Host-associated > Mammals > Digestive system > Stomach > Rumen | place: Canada: Alberta | collected...
GGATGTACACAAAACGAAAACAGAAAAACGAGATATTATGGCTAAACAACTAAAGAAATGGCAAGGCTGGCTCCTCTTCGCAGGAGCTATGGTCGTTGTATTCGTCTTGGGGCTCGTGTGCTCGTCGCTCTTAGAGCGGCGCGCGGAGGTGGCGAGCGTGTTTAACAACCGCCGCACACCGATGACCGACTCTATCGTATCTCAGAACGAGAAGTTCGCCGAGGACTTCCCACGCGAATACCAGACCTGGGCGATGACGGAAGATACCAGTTTCGTGAGCAAGTATAATAGTTCCCAGGAGGTGGACGTCCTTGAGCGCAGTCCGGCTTTTGTCATCAACTGGGCCGGTTACGCCTTCTCCCGTGAGTACAACACGCCGCGTGGCCACCGCCATGCCATAGAGGACCTGCGCAAGATCCTGCGCACAGGATCGCCCGGTGTCGACGGACAGGAAGACCTGCAGCCCGGCACCTGCTGGACCTGCAAAGGTCCCGACGTGCCACGGTTGATGCGTGAGAAAGGTACCGACAAGTTCTATGCCGCCAAATGGAGCGACTGGGGCGATGAGGTGATGAACACCGTGGGCTGCTCCGATTGTCACGATGCCCGTACCATGGAGCTTCGTCCCGCCCGACCCGCACTGTATGAAGCCTGGGCGCGCGTAGGCAAGGACGTGAAGAAAGCTACCCATCAGGAGATGCGGTCGCTCGTCTGCGCACAGTGCCATACGGAATATTATTTTGAGAAAGAGAACGGCAACTATCTCCACTTCCCGCAGGAGAAAGGTCTCACCTGCGAAGCGGCTGAGGAGTACTACGACTCTATCGGGTTCTACGATTATATCAACCCGCTGTCCAAGGCTAAGATCCTTAAAGCGCAACATCCCGGTTACGAACTGTTCATGCAGGGTATCCACGGACAGCGGGGCGTATCGTGTGCCGACTGCCACATGCCTTACATCTCGGAAGGTGGGGTGAAATACACAGATCACCACATCATGTCACCGCTCGCACATATCGACCGCACCTGTCAGACGTGCCACCGGCAGCCTGCGGAGGTGTTGCGCCAGAATGTATATGAGCGGCAACAGAAAGCCTACGATTTTGCCAGAAAGGTCGATGTCCAACTGGCCGACGCTCACCTCATGGCACAGTTTGCCTGGAAGCACGGAGCGACGGACAAGGAGATGGAGAAAGCGCTTAGCGACATCAGGAAGAGCCAGTGGCGTTGGGATTATGCGATCGCTTCCCATGGCGCCTCCTTCCATGCTCCGCAAGAGTGCATGCGCCTGCTCGCCGACGCCATGGAGTATGCCAAAGACGCACAGCTCGAATGTCAGAAAGTCGTAGCCATGCACGGATGGACCAAAGCTATTCCACTGCCCGACATCTCTACCAGAGAGAAGGCAGCCCAATATATCGGCTTAAATATGCCGCAACTCAGGAAACAGAAGAAGGACTTCCTTGATACGGTCGTCCCTAAATGGATTGATACCGCAAGGAAAAACAAACGGTTCATTACTCAGCCCATCTGATGTTTCCGCTTCAGGATGACGCATTTGTTTTCACTGGCTCCGGCTTCTGCCGGAACCAGTTTTTTGCAGATTACTAACAACATGCCTGCTCCGTCTCCTGCCCCCCTATTAACACCCAACACCTTTTAGAACATGTGGAAGAAACCCTATTCCTACCATGAAGGTTTTGTCATAGCTTTCGGCCTGATCCTCGTCGGCACCATGCTCCAACTCAGCATGGGCGCTCTCTACTGGGACCTCTTTATGTGGCCGGCGAACCTCATCACCCTCATCCTTTTCATCCTCTTCTCCGTCCTCGCTTACGCACGTAGAAAGAAGTCTTACTTCCTCCGTTTCATGACCACCCCGCAGGCAGCCGTTCCCGCCCTCGTGGTTGTTGTGCTCCTCACGCTCATCATGGGACTGACCCGGCAGGCATCGCCGCAAAGCATGTCCAACGACCCCATCGGGTTGTCGAGGATGCTTAGCTTCTGGCCGTTCATCCTGGTCTACGTATGGATGACAGCCATCGTCGGGCAGGAAGCCGTCTTCCAGCTCTGTCACGCCTCGCGGCACACCTGGCCGTCGCTGCTCAGCCACACTGGTCTGTTCATCGTCCTGACCTGCGGCACCTTAGGCAGTGCCGACATGCAACGGCTGAAGATGTATTGCGAGCAAGGAAAGCCGGAGTGGCGCGCCCTCGATGCCTACGGCAACGTGACACACCTGCCCATAGCCATCCAGTTGGAGAAGTTCACGATCGACGAATATCCTCCCAAGCTCATGGTCATCGACAAGCAGGGGCTTCCTATCCCGAAAAAGAAACCGGAGACGCTGCTCATCGACTCGACCTTCAAAGGCGGCGACCTCCAAGGATGGCACATCGCCATCAAGAGACGTATCGACAACGCCATGCCGGCGGCCTTGGTGAAGATGGGAAACAGCATTCCCCGGGAGATGATGCGGCGGCTCCGCCTCGACTCCCTCGGACAGACGATGAATACGGAGGGCTATCTGCCGACCCCGAACGCGGGGTCCGAATGCGCGCTCCTCGTCACCGCCACGAAAGGGAAGGTGAGACGCGAGGGCTGGGTGACATGCGGCAGCTACCAGTTCTCCTACCAAGGTCTGTCGCTCGATAAGGGTATGACGCTCGTCATGGGGCAACGTGAACCCAAACGCTATTCATCGCTCGTAGATGTCTATACCGAAGACGGCAAGAACCTGCAGACAACCATCGAGGTCAACCACCCGCTCACCATCAACGGCTGGAAGATCTACCAGCTCAGTTATAATGAGGAGATGGGCAAATGGAGCACCCTGAGCGTCTTCGAGTTCGTCCGGGATCCATGGCTGCCGGTGGTCTACATCGGCATCCTGCTCTTAGCCTTAGGTGCGGGCGGTCTGCTTTTTGACACAAGAAAGAAAACGAATACTGAATAATTATGGTTTGGAACTATTTCGTATATATAGGTGTTGTCGCTGTCGTTCTCTGGTTTGCAGGAGCGTGGCTGGCGTGGAGAGATAAAAGAAGAAGTGCCATGGCACTCACGATGGCGGGCTTCGCGCTCCTGGCCGTCTACACTGGCTGCCTGTGGGCAGCGCTCGACCGCCCGCCGATGCGCACGATGGGTGAGACACGTCTGTGGTACAGTCTGCTGCTACCCTTGGCGGGTGTCTTCGTTTACAGTCGCTGGAAATACAAATGGATCCTCCCGTTTACATCCATCCTCGCCACGGTCTTCGTCCTCATCAATATTTTCAAGCCCGAGATACACAGCAAGAACCTCATGCCCGCGCTGCAGAGCCCATGGTTCGCACCGCATGTCATCGTCTACATGCTCGCCTATGCCATGATGGGAGCGGCCTTTGTCGTAGCGCTCTATCTGCTTTTTGTCAAGAAGAAACAGGGCGACGGCAAGGAGATGCTGATGATCGACAACATGGTCAGCATCAGTTACGCCTTCCTCACGCTCGGCATGCTCATGGGTGCCTTATGGGCTAAGACGGCGTGGGGACATTACTGGAGTTGGGACCCGAAAGAGACGTGGGCTGCCATCACGTGGTTCTCCTACCTCGCCTACATCCATTACCGACGCGCCAAGACAGCACACAGCCGCACAGCGCTATGGATGGTCATTGCCACCTTCTGCCTCTTGCAGATGTGCTGGTGGGGCGTCAACTATCTGCCGTCGGCACAAGGAACCAGTGTCCACACTTACAGCATGCAATGAATCGTATTTACTGAAAGGAATCAATAGTCTACTACATGAAACACTTTTATCTCTTAACGTTAGCTTTGCTCTGTGCTTCGTTGGCTTGGGGTGAGCCCATTAGCCAAAAACAAGCCTTACGCATCGCTCAAAAGTTCTTTTCTTCGCAAGGCGTCACGATGACCCCAACGGCCCGCGCCAAAGCCTTCCGGGCACCGTCTGCCGGCCAGGCGGCATCCTCACTTTATTACATTTTCAACGCCGGCGACAGCCGCGGCTTCGCCATCGTCTCGGGCGACGACCGCACCGTGCCGGTCTTGGGCTATGTCGACAACGGCGACTACGACGTAACCAACGCGCCCGACAACTTCAAGGCGTAGCTCGACAGCTATGCCGAGGCCATCAGCTATCTCCAAACGAACAAAGTCAAGATCGTCAAGGCTCCGGCCAAAGCGGACACGAAGACGACGATCACGCCCAATGCTCACAACGACCTGGGACCAGACCGAACCGTACAACAACTATTGACCAAAGACTTCTCAATCTCCGGAACAACGATTGCCTACAATCCATATTATATAGGCAACGCTGAGGCGTCTTTCAGTTGTGGCTTTGGCATCAAGCGGGAAGACGGGGCCCTTGAGACCATCGGAACGATGCGTACGGTGACCCTCTCGCAAAATACGTGGGTATCCCCCGCATGCAGTGTGGATGTTTCTTCCTGCAAGCTCTCTGAAGGAACTTACACGATCGTCCCGGTCTACAAGGTGGACGGCACCGAGACCTATCAGGCTATGTGGTCCCCCTCCAAATATATTCAAGCCACAGTGGATGCTTCGGGAGCCATCACGCTGCAGGAGATGCCGCAGTACAGCCTCAGCGCGGCCAACCTTACGGCAGGCCAGATCCGGAAAGCCAACTTCCCGATGAGTGTCTCCGTCGACATCACGAACGAGAGCGACGCTGTCTTCACCGGCCAGGTCTACCTCTTCGCCTCAACAGACATAGCAAACAAGGGACAGGCCGTTACTTCGACAAAGGTAGCTCTGGATGCCGGCGCTACCGGCAACATCATCCTGAGCTTCTCGCCAAGTGCTGCCGGAACCTATCACCTGTGGGTGTGTGCCGATCAGGGAGGCAATACGGTGCTCGCGGAGCTCGGCGATGTCACGGTCAGCGAGAGTGCCAGTACAAGCGCTACCCTTCAGATTACAGCGCTGACGGTCAACAACAGCGACGTGACATCACAGCGGGTGGAAGGTAACTATATCGTCACGAATGTCTCGGGAACGGAACTGAAAGGTAAATACACCTTGAAAGCCAACGAGGACATTGTTGACAAGAGCGTCCATGTCACATTGTACAAATACAACAACGAGAAAAACAACTATGAGGTGTACGAAAGAAGTAATTCTTGGATAACCTTTTCGAATTATCCAAAAGGTGCTTCGAGTGATATAAAATTTGACTTTACGAATCTTCCCTCCGGCCGCTACAAGCTCTTGATTGCCTGTGGCACTATGGATAAGTCGATACCCGAAATAAAAGACGCGATCTGGTCCGACGACACTTATTGCTTTGAGCTCTCTACGCCTACGGGGATACAAACAATCAATAAGGACAGCGCCAAGTCCTTCGCCATCTACAACCTTCAGGGCATGAAGGTCGGTGAGGCGAGCCCCGCGACGGCGGATGCAGTCCTCCGCCTGTTGCCCAAAGGTGTCTATATCGTCAATGGCAAGAAGGTAAGCAATTAGGCGCATCAGCGTTTTGCGTTATTGCCTGCGCTCAAAGTTGCAGTGATGTTTGCACCGATGGATGTTAAGCAAAACACAACATAGTGTTGTGAAGATTCTCGCAGAGCCGCAGAGTTTATTGAGCCGCAGAGTTCCTCTGAGAATTAGAGAACGCGGAGAGACCTTCGGTCTTGAGAGGAGTTTACGGAGATGGAGCAACACGATTTTTGCCGTATATCTCCACATCTCCTCATACGCTCCACATAGACCGAAGGTCTCTCTCTTCTCTCCTCTCAAGGCCGAAGGCCTCTCAGCCTTGGAGTTTCACACACTGCCAGCCCCGCAGAGGCTGCCTTAACTGACGCACGATCCTCTCTTCTCTCCTCTCAAGGCCGAAGGCCTCTCAGCGATCTCAGCCTCTCACACAGGTATCTTCTCCGCGGCTCAATAAGCTCTGCGGCTCTGCGTGAAACGTCTGATAATCAAGGGCAGTATTGGGTCTCAACAAAAAAGTGACGATGTCGGGACGTGTCAGTGCAGGGAAGGGCTTCATGCCCTTCCAAAAACAAGGTTAGACCTATTTCTCAAAGCGGTTGGATCATTCTTCAGCGGTTGTGACATTTTTTGTGGAAGGGCATGAAGCCCTTCCCTGCACTACCAAAACAAACACCCCTAAAAGCATGGAGCAACGGATCAACAGACCTTATTTAATAGTGGATGAATGGACGGACGGAAAACGAATTATCTGTAGTACCTTTTAATAAACTCTGATCTGTAGGACAAAAAGTATTATTATGAGCTGGTTTACTCGTATTATAATAAGAATCAAAACATCCCACAGGATACTGGGAGTTCGTCGTATTATAATTTAATTGCGTACTCACCCAATAATATTTACTATATAGGAAATCGCCGCCAGCTTGTTCTAAAGCGATTGCTATTTTGCACCCTTTCCAAGGATAAGCGTTGTTAATCGCAAAGTATGATGCGTTCGAGGGTCCTGAAATTGATTTCGCACTTCTACTCGCATAATAATATTGGAAATTACCACCACCTATACTCTGATAGAAAGTAGATATATCTCCATACGAAGGGAGGTACCACGTCTTGGTGCTATCGTTTGCATCACTTGGCGTGTTGATACTCTGAACCGGAGCGGATGGGGTAGACGAATTGTAGTGAGCGGCGGCATAGAAAGCTGGATAATCGGTACTCGTAGCCTTCACGGTTGTCCCAACTGTATAAGATGCCAGATAGGTCTCATGCCATCCATGAGATGCTGTGAAAAACTTATCCCATTTATAAATATTAGAATTAACCTGCGTAGCTTTACCCAACGCAGACCACAACATCTTTGTCGTCCCATCATAATACGCGTCATGCAGTGCCATGGCCGTCTTTGTATTGCTGCTTGTCACGAGCGCGATCGGGGTCTTATACGGATTCTCAGCCAACGTACCGACTGAATAGTCGCTGAAGACATAGTTGTAGTTGTACGACAAGTTGACAGTGAAGATATAAGAGTGGCCAGCCTGCATGGAAGCATCCGTCGTATTGGCGGATAATGTGATTGGCGTGCCGGACAAAGGTTCCCCGTAGAGAGAGTCTTTGTATACCGTGCCGTTGACAGTAGTGCCTGCAGCCGCAATGTTGAGGGTGATGGCCTTCGGTGACAAGCCCGCCGGCACATAGCAATAAGCAGTCTGCTCCGATGCCTGGTAGTAAGAACTGTTGGCATAGCCCGGCACGTCCAAGGCGACATTCGTACCTTTGTCAAAAGTGCTTTTGGCTTGAGGGGCCGAAAACGTAAACGTACCCTTATCCGTATTATCCGTAGCCGTCACGGAAGAAGTGGACGTGGCGGAAGATGAGAACAAGGCTGAAGGCTTGACATCCATGCTACCACCCGTGACAGCGAGTATGCCGGCATAACCCTCACTATTAACAAAATAGATATTCGAATTCTCGGTCGTAGAGGTAAACACACGGTCATAAGTAGGCACTACATCAGATTTTGTTGGTCGTACACCTAAGCTCAGATCCGTTCCTGCCAGCCGGATCTTAAAACGGGCGTAAGGATGCTTCAGGGCGAAGGCGATATCGAGGGTATTGTTCTTTACCTCCTTCTCTTCGGAATAGCCTACCAGAGCATTGGCGGCTGCATCGGCATCGGTCGTGAGAAAGAGCGTGCTGCCGTCCTCAGACAGTTTCAGATACTTGTTATAGCACATGAATCTGTAAGTGCCATTGGGCAGAAAACTAAAACGTGCTTCCTTACCATCTGTCGTCTTGAATATTCCGTTCGTTCCCGTCACGTCGAGGGAACGGGACTTGGTATAGGTGCCATCCGCATTTTTCAGATACGCCACGATGGTATAACTGCCGTCCGCGACAGTACTGGTGTTATCGTCTGTAGCCCTTGTCGTTGCTTCCGGTTTCTCACTGTGCATATTCACATAGCCGGAGATGTTGTTGCCGACACTCACCGTACCGATATTCTTCGCATCCCCACCGGCAGCACGTGTATTGCCATTGACATCACCTCCCCAAGGCACCACCGTGAAGGTGAAACCCTTTGCCGGGGAAACACTTGTCCCCTCCGGCTCGTTGCTTTCACTGCAAGAAGCAAGGACAAAAGATAAACATCCTCCTATCAACATGGCGAGTACCGCGTGGAACGACAAAGCGCTCCGCATGCTATAACTATTCTTCATACCCAAACTCATGATTTCGAAACAACTATTGATGATCCATCAAATTAAAAATTGGCAGATGGATCAGAACCCAAACCTACAAAAGTGGTGTCACCCTTTTCATCAGGTCTCCACGTATCGCCCGTACCCGAAGAACTGCTGCTCGTTGAACTGCTAAAAGATGGCTGGGTATTTGTGGAATTAAAAGTAACGGAGCCTGTCTGTAACAGGGTCTCTCTATCGCTGATGCCTATAACAATACATTTTGGTGATTCGTAATGCCCCCCCAAGACAAACTAACCTTTCTCTTACCAACTATATTCATAAGTATAAAACTTATCAAAATTAAGCGTTATTCTTTACCGTACTATTACGACAGAGCACTTATAATATCATTCTCTGTACCGCGTGCAAAGTTACACATTTTATTCTATCTCTGCTTAGAAAAATTACATTATTAATATAATTTTAATCACAGAAGTCCAGCAGTAACGGCGAAGGAAGGCCGAAAGGAAGTCACAGGCACCCAATGCAAGATATTGAAAGAAAACACGAACCGATCTATTTGTTGGCCTACTAAGCACATCCTTGATTGTGCTCTCTTTCCGCAACTAAACAGACCGAAAGGCACACTACTCGAACAGTGCCTTCCACGCGAGGAAGCGCTGGAGGCCGTCGTTGCCGAAGCGGGCGATGCTCTTTTCCGCCTGCTCAAACGACTTCTCGCGGTCGGGATGGGTCTTCGAATAGAACTTATCCGCGTAACAGATGAGCTTCTCTTCCAACGTCTCCGGCAGGAAGTCACGATGGGGCAACGGCAGGTTCTGCTCAATGATTTCCTTCTCCGTCAGTCCGGCTCCCGTATGACGCTCACAGACGCGGGCATGACGGGGGAAGCCCTCGGCACGCATCATCTCAGCCCCGATGAGCCCGTGACGGAGATAAGGCTCCGTGCCGAAACAGCAGATCTTAGGTGCGTCGCAACGGCAGATACCGATATCGTGGAGCATCGCCGCCTCTTCCACGAAGCGACGGTCGAGACGCAGTTCAGGATGAGCGTCACAAATTTTCAACGCCCGTTGCGTGACGAGCGTAGAGTGAACCATCAAAATATCCCGAAGCCGGTTGGCCTCGGGATAATACTTTTCTATGATTTTGTTATAATCCATAGTTGTTATATGAAGGTCGGAAGTTTGGACTTCCAGACTTCACCATTCTGGACTTCCGAATTTCACAATTCCGGAATTCCAAATGATTATTTCTCGTCGCGCTTGATATAAGCGATGACAGCACCTTTCTGTACCTTAGAGCCCTGCTTGGCGTTGATCTCAACGAGCTTGCCGCCGAGGTCAGCCTTGACCTCTACAAACTCGCCCCAAGGAGCCTGGATCCAGCAGAAGGCATCACCTTCCTTATATTCCTTGCCGATATAAGGCTCCACAGCGGGCTCAGCCTCACCGTCTCCCTGGAAGTCCCAGAAGATCTGGCCACGGACCGGAGCAACAATGGCATCAGCCTGAGCGTGCTTGAAGGCAGCAGCCTCCTCCGGAGAGACCTTTGCACCGAGCTTGGCATCCTTGGCTTTCTGCAGGTCGGCGAGGAAGTTCTTCTTAGCCTGCCCACTCTTATAGTTGCGATACTGCTCCGGATGCATGGCGAGCTCAAAGAGCTCCTCATCGTCCTGACCGTAATCCCATCCGTTCTCATCCATCTCCTTACGGAAGTCGTCGAGCGCCGGTTTGAGAAGCGTATGAGGATCGACATCCGTGAACTCACGTCCCTGCTTCTTGGCAAGCTCCTTCAACTCAGGCGCGATCTCACCAGGCACCTTACCACTCTTGCCGAGGATCATACCCCACATGTTATCGTCCATCATCACGAAACGGCCCTTGCCCTGCTCCATGGTGAGGAGGTTCATCAGGGCGATGTTCTTCGTATACTGCGAGAACGGTGTGACGAGTGGTGGATAGCCGACACGCGGCCACACGTAGGCCACCTCCTCGAAGAGCTTGATGAGCAGGTCGTCCATCGACAGCTCCGGCTCACCCTTCTTGACACGCAGGTGGTTGATCGTCTCACGCATGCCGCCGAGGTCGGCCATCATCGAGCCCATCATACCGCCGGGGAGTCCACAGGTGAGCAACAGTGAAGACATCACCTTGTTGCCCGGGTTGATGAAGTAGCCGAGCCACTCATCGATAAACTCCTGGGTCATGGCCCGCGCCTTCATGTAAGCGTTCATATTGATGTCAGGCACATCGAAGCCGGCGTGCTTCAGCATGCTCTGCACGGAGATAACATCGGGATGCACCTTACCCCAAGCTAACGGCTCGATGGCTGTATCGATGACATCGGCCCCATTCTCGCAGACCTCCAGAATAGATGCCATCGACAGTCCGGGACCGGAGTGACCGTGATACTCGATGAGGATATCAGGATGCTTGGTCTTGATGCGCTTGGTAAGCTGACCGAGGAACGCAGGCTGGCCGATACCTGCCATATCCTTCAGGCAGATCTCCTCGGCGCCGGCAGCGATCTCCTCATCGGCGAGCTTCTCATAATAGTCGAGCGTATGAACAGGCGAGGTGGTGATGCAGAGCGTTCCCTGCGGCGTCATGCCGCCTTCCTTCGCCCACTTGATAGCCGGAGCGATGTTGCGGATATCGTTCAGACCATCGAAGATACGCGTAATATCCGTGCCCTGGGCATGCTTGACACGATACATCATCTGACGCACATCGTCAGGCACCGGGTACATACGGAGCGCATTCAAGCCACGGTCCAGCATATGGGTCTTGATGCCTGCCTTATGGAGCGGAGCCGTGAAGGCACGCACCGCCTTGTTAGGATTCTCACCGGCAAGGAGCTGCACCTGCTCAAAGGCACCGCCATTGGTCTCAACACGCGAGAAGCAACCCATCTCGACAAACACGGGAGCTATCTTGGCAAGCTGGTCGGCACGCGGCTGAAACTTACCGCTGCTCTGCCACATGTCACGATAGACAAGACTGAACTGAATCTTTTTCTTCATATCTATTTCTTTATTTGATTTCCTACTGTCCTCTTCTTCCATTCAACGTGCAAAATTAGATAAAAATCATCAAAATGGAGATTAGCCGTATGTTTTTTTATAATTAATAACTAACTTTGTAAACAGAAATCAAGAATACATGAAAGCGACATACATTATTCTGAGTGCATGCTTTTGTTTTGCTTTAGCCCTGGCATCCTGCAACACGAAAGAAATGAAAGATGAAGAAGTCCCCTTCTTGACGCAGCGTATGAAAGGCGACAGTGCTGTCTACGGCCTTGCCTGCGACGGCTGCAACGACACCGTGATCGTCATGCTGCCTGAGACGATGGGCGATCCAAAAACTTATAATGTCTATGAAGCCAAGCGGAAAGGACACGTGTTGGGAAAGATACAGATCGGCGACAAGCTGTGCGTGATGCTCAACAAGAAAGACTCCACCAAAGCCGACCTCGTGGTCGACATGAACGACCTGATGGGTATCTGGTGCTATATCGTCATGCCCCGGCTGCGCGACGCTGACAAGATGACGGCCGGCCAGGAAAGAGCGATGATGAACAACATGAGCGATTCGTTGAAAGAGATCTATCTCATTCCCCGTGAGTATGGCTTTTATCTCAAGCCCGACTGGCAGGCACAGAGCGTAGGATATGTCAACGACGACAACTCGCTGGCCGACGAGAGTCCCGTCGTCTTCCCAAGTCTCGGTTATTTCACGGGATGGCATTTATGGAACGGACAATTGATGATCGCCAGCGGCAAGCCCGAATTCGGTAAGAACGGACAGATAAAGATCAAGGACACCCACTACGATACGTGCGCTATCGATTATCTTAACGATGACTCTTTGGTGCTCTCCAGCGATGGAGTATCAAGGAGCTATTATAAAAAGAATAATATCAACGAGCTGAACCGAAGGGCGCAGGCTATCGCCAACAAACTGAAGAAGGAAGCCATCAGTGCAGCCGTTAAGACAACGAATTGATTAAAGCCTATATAGATGCAAGGGAAAATGAATATAGCAGTAGCCGGCACAGGCTACGTGGGTCTGAGCATTGCCACATTGCTTGCTCAGCATCAACATGTCACAGCGGTAGATGTCGTGAAGGAGAAGATTGAGATGCTCAAGAAGCATCAGTCGCCTATCCAGGACGATTATATCGAGAAGTTCTTGAAAGAGAAACCGCTCGATATTGCATTTACCACCGATGGCGAGGAGGCCTATCGTCAGGCTGACTTCGTCGTCATTGCCACGCCAACCAACTACGACAGCGTGAAGAACTTCTTCGACACGTCGCATGTAGAAGAGGTGATCGAACTCGTCATGCGCGTCAACCCCGATGCCATCATGGTCATCAAGTCGACCATCCCTGTAGGCTACACGGCGCATGTGCGTGAGAAATACCATTCCGACAATATTATCTTCGCCCCGGAGTTCCTCCGGGAGTCGAAAGCGCTCTACGACAATCTTTATCCGTCCCGCATCATCGTCGGTAGGCCCGAAGGCGACGAGCGCCTCGACAAGGCTGCCCACACCTTTGCCGCCATGTTGCAGCAAGGTGCCGTCAAGCAGGATATCCCCACCCTTTTCATGGGCACAACGGAGGCTGAGGCGGTGAAGCTCTTCGCCAACACGTATCTCGCCCTGCGCGTGAGCTACTTCAACGAGCTCGACACCTACGCGGAGGTCAAAGGACTGTCGAGCAAGAACATCATCGACGGGGTCTGCCTCGATCCGCGCATCGGCAGTTTCTATAATAACCCGTCCTTCGGTTATGGCGGCTATTGTCTGCCGAAAGACACCAAGCAGCTCCTTGCCAACTACAGGGACGTGCCGGAAAATCTCATTCAGGCCATCGTGGAGAGCAACCGCACGCGTAAGGATTTCATCGCAGACCAGGTGTTGCGCCGCGCCGGTTATTACAGTTACAACGACCAGAACGCCTACAACGCCGCCGGTGAGCATCCTTGCACCATCGGTGTCTACCGGCTGACGATGAAGTCGCACTCCGACAACTTCCGGCAGTCGAGCATTCAGGGAGTGATGAAACGTGTCAAAGCCAAGGGCGCTACCGTCATCATCTATGAGCCGACGCTCAAGGATGGCTCTACCTTCTTCGGCTCACGCGTCGTCAACGACCTTGAGAAGTTCAAGCAGCTCTCTCAGGCTATCATCGCCAACCGATACGACAAGGTGCTCGATGACGTGAAGCAGAAGGTCTACACCAGAGACCTCTTCTTCAGAGACTGAGAAGAAGTCTGGAAGTCCGGACTTCATAATTTCATTAACTTCATTAAATTCATAACTTCATTAACTTCCGAACTTCCGAACTTCTAAAAAGAGAAACACACATATTATTATGAAGACAGATATTGAAATAGCACAAGAGACCAAGCTCCGACCCATTGACGACATCGCCAAAGAGTTGGGGCTTGCCAAAGACATGACAGAACCCTATGGCCGGTATATCGCCAAGGTATCACTGAAAGCCATTGACGAGGAGCGCCTCAAGAAGCATCACCTCATCCTGGTCACTGCCATATCGCCTACAAAGGCCGGGATAGGTAAGACTACCGTGTCGGTAGGGCTGGCACTTGGTCTGAACAGCATAGGAAAGAAAGCCGTCGTGGCACTGCGTGAGCCCTCACTCGGGCCCTGCTTCGGACAGAAAGGTGGCGCCTGCGGCGGTGGGTACGCACAGGTCCTGCCGATGGATAAGATCAACCTCCATTTCACCGGCGACTTCCATGCCATCACAACGGCCAACAATATGATTGCCGCACTGCTCGACAACTATCTCTACCAGCACGCCAAGGACGGATTCCGACTCAAAACGATTCTGTGGAAACGGGTGCTCGACATCAACGACCGGTCGCTCCGGCAGATCATCACCGGACTCGGCCCGCTCACCAACGGCATCCCCACACAGACAGGCTTCGACATCACGCCGGCCTCCGAGATCATGGGCATCATGTGTTTCGCCACAAGTATGGACGACCTCAAGCAACGCATCGGCAACATCCTCTTAGGCTTCGACTATCAAGACAAGCCTTTCTATGTACGTGACATGGGGGTGGAAGGCGCTATCGCCGTGCTGCTCAAGGACGCGCTCAAGCCTAACCTCGTGCAGACGACGGAGGGTACGCCCGCCATCGTCCACTGCGGTCCTTTTGCCAACATCGCGCACGGCTGCAACTCGGTCGTCGCTACCAAGTTGGCCTTGACGCTCGGCGACTATGCCGTCACGGAGGCAGGCTTCGGCGCAGACCTCGGTGCAGAGAAGTTCTATGACATCAAGTGCCGCGTGGCCGGTCTGCAGCCTGCACTCACGGTGCTCGTCGTAACGCTTCAGGCCCTGAAGATGCACGGCGGCGTGCCTTATGCCGACATCAAACAACCGAACATCGAAGCGGCTCGTCAGGGCTTCTGGAACCTCGACAAACATGTGGAAAATATCCACCGCTTCGGACAGAAGATTGTTGTGGCCTTCAACCGCTACGCTGAGGATACCGACGAGGAGATTGCTGCTGTACGCCAGCACTGCGAGGAGGAGCTCGGAGTGGCCTTTGCCGTGAACAATGCGTTCATCGAGGGTGGCAAAGGAGCAGAGGAACTCGCCAAGACGGTGGTCAAGACCATTGACGATGAGGACGCACAGGGCGGAAGTCCGAAACTGAAGTTTCTTTACAACAGTGATGACGATGTCAAAGACAAGATCATCGCTGTGGCGAAGAACATCTATGGTGCAGGAACGATCAGCTTCTCCCACAAGGCGCAAGCACAGATCAAGCACATCTACGATTTAGGTTTGTGGCGTCTGCCCGTCTGCATCGCCAAGACCCAATACAGCTTCTCCATTGACCCGAAAGCCTATGGCCCGACCGATGGGTTCCATCTCGACGTGGCCGACATCGTCATCAACGCCGGCTCCGGCATGATCGTAGCGATCGCGGGTAATATTCTTCGCATGCCCGGTCTGCCCGCCGACCCTCAGGCCAACCGCATAGACATCGTCAACGGACAGATCGTTGGTCTGAGCTAAATATATCACTGATGAAACTGCGACATTCTATCCCCCTGTTGTTCACCATGCTCGTGCTGATGCTCTCTTCGTGCTATCAGCACCGCCCGGTGCACAAACGCAACCACAACACACCGCTTTCTGAGCATACCATTGATTCGTTGTCGTTCTTCCAGACACACCATTACACGAACAACTACAACTTCGTGGTGCGGGCCGACTCACTCGTCCTGCTTCGCCAGATGCCGGAAGAAGAGGTGGCGGGCATGGAAACCGACTCGTTCAGTGTGTATAAAGGAGATCATGTCGCAGTGGCTGACATCAAGATTGTACCCGCCGACTCCATCGACTCGGTGTGGGTACAACTTGCCAATGACACCTCTGCCTTCGGGTGGACACACGAGAAGACGATGCTGCCACGCGTCATGCCCGACGACCCCATCTCACAGTTCATCTCGGCTTTCTCCGACTCTCACCTCATCATCTTTCTGATTGTCGTAGGCCTGTTCGGAGCCAGTTACCTGTTGTGGAAAGTGTTCAAGAAAAAGACGTATATCGTACATTTCCACGACATCGACTCCGTCTACCCCACCCTGCTTTGCATCATCGTAGCGAGCGCGGCAACACTCTATGCTACCCTTCAGCTTTTTGCCCCACAGCTCTGGCAGCATTTCTATTTTCATCCTTCGCTCAACCCGTTCTCTGTACCACCCGTTTTGATGGTCTTCCTGTTGTCTGTTTGGGCTATGCTCATCGTGGGTATCGCCTGTGTGGATGACATCTACCACAAACTGTCGGCACCACAGGCTGTTCTTTATCTCGCCGGCTTAGTGGCCGTTTGTGCCATCGACTACATCGTCTTCAGCGTCACCACGCTCTATTATGTCGGCTATCCCTTGCTCATAGCCTACATCGTCTTCGCCTGCTACCGCCATTGGCGCAACCGCACCGTCTTCCTCTGCGGCAACTGTGGCAGGCCCATCAAGCATAAAGGCCGTTGCCCATATTGCGGAGCCATGAACGACTGAAGCATCCTGACTTTCCGAGAGTTTTCCAGGAAATGATCCTCCCGCCTCGGTAAGCCGATCAACGCTATAAAGCCTATAAAATCTATAAAGTCTATAAAGCCTATAAAGTCTATAAAATCTATAAAATCTATAATGTCTATAATGTCTATAAAGCCTATCAGGCCTATTCCTCCGGCAGGCTCCTGAGCGACGCCTTCTCTCCTACCACCCATACGATGTCGCCTTGGGCGAAGCGGTGGTTGGGATTGACACGCGTGAGGTTGTCCTGACCTTCCTCCAGTCCAACGACCATACAGTTATATTGCTCGCGGATGCCACTCTCACGCAGGGTCTTGCCAATGAACGGACTGGCAGCGCCAAGCTTCAGCTTCTGCAGTTTCATCTCTCGCTGCTCGACATGCGGGTCATCGGGCACGAGCTCTTTCTTGACAGCATTGGCAAAGGTCTGCAGCTGTTCATCGTTGCCGATGACCTGCAGATGGTCGTCGGGAAAGATGATACAGTCGCCGCCGGGGATGTTCAACCGCTGATGGCCGCGCAGGATACTGCTCACGTAGACCCCGAAGCGCGTGCTCAGCCGCAGTTGACCGAGCGACTTACCGACCCAGGCAGAGTCGTCGGGAATGACCACATCCGAGATGTGAATGTCCCGGTCGATGAGCTTATTCTCGAAGAGCGGTCGCTGCCGTCCTTCCACCCGGGCCATGATCTCACGCGAGTTGAGGTTGGTGATGAAGCGGCGTTCCATACTGATAGACCGCTTCTTCAGTCGGCGCGAGAGAATCATCAGGACGATGACGACGACGGCAATCGTGATGACGACGGCATTGGCAAAACGTGCCAAATAGTTGCAGATATAAAAGAGGATCGCGGCTGATATCGCCATCCGGAAGAGAACGGTGAAGATCAGCGGCAACCGGTTGAGGCGACTCTCTGTCCATAGCAATTTAAACTCCTCGCTGTGGTTGTTCTTCATCACCAAAGCCCGCATGAAAGGCGAGATACAGACGAGCGTGAGCAGGCCTGTCGCTCCGTTGGCCCACCAGTGAGGCAGCAGATGACGGAAAAACTGAAGCACAAACGTCAGCATCACAGCCGTCACGGCAATGCAAAGCACGGTATAGACCAGCGTATTGAGCCCCATCTTCTTCAGCAGACTCCTCCACACATTGTTCTCCTTTGTCGTTGTCTGATGCGCCGTACCCATGTGGTCGAGCCGACGCACCCAGCGACGCGGCATCAGCTTCGTCAGACCATTGTAAGCCGGTACCGCTGCACGGATCATATAAGGCGTGATGAAGGTCGTCACGACACTTACCGCCACGATGACGGGATAGATAAAGTCGCTGATGACCTTCAACGACAAGCCCAACGAGGCGATGATGAACGCGAACTCACCGACCTGCGCCATGGAGAAGCCGCAGCGCATGGCCGTCTTCAACGGCTGGCCAGAGAGCAAGTAACTGAAGGACCCAAAGACGCCCTGACCGACCATGATCGCCAGGACCAGCACGACGATAGGCACGGCATAGCTGACCAGCACATGCGGATCGACGAGCATGCCCACGGAGACAAAGAAGATGGCGCCGAAGAGGTTCTTCACCGGCGCAACGACCTTCTCAATGCGCTCCACCTCGATGGTCTCGGCCAAGATGCTGCCCATGACGAAGGCGCCAAAAGCCGACGAGAAACCGACGGCCGTACTGATCCAGGCCATGGCACAACAGAGGCCGAGGGCCACGATGACCAGCGTCTCGTCGGTCATCAGCTTACGCGTGACGCGGAGGAAGGAGGGGACGAGATAAAGTCCCACGATGAACCAAAGGATGAGGAAGAAACCGATCTTCAGCAGAGACCCCACCATCTGCGCGCCGTCGGGGTTGCTGCCCGAGGCGATGGCGGAGAGCATGACCATCATCACGATGGCGAGGATGTCCTCAAGGATGAGCACGCTCATCACGAGCTTGGCAAAAGACTGTTGAGACAGACCCATGTCGTCGTAAGCCTTATAGATGATGGTTGTCGACGACATCGCCAGCATGCCGCCGAGGAAGATGCAGTCCATCTGCCCCCAGCCAAAGAGATGGCCGACGACCATGCCTGTCATCGACATAAAGAAAATAGTGCTCACGGCTGCTATCACCGGTGCCAGACCCATCTTCAGAATCTTCTTGAAGGAGAAGTCGAGACCGAGGGAGAACAGCAGGAACATGACTCCGATGTCGGCCCAGGTCTTGATATCAGCCTTGTCGACAACCGACATTGTCAACGGCAGATGAGGCGAGACGATGAAGCCTGCCACGATATAGCCTAACACCAACGGTTGCTTGAGCCGCTTAAAGATAAGCGTCACGATACCTGCAACGATCAATATCAGTGCAAGGTCTTTAACGAGTGCGGGGAGTTCTGCCATAGAATATCTTTTTTATCGGTTCTATTATCTCTATTCTTCTCTATTTTCTCTATTTTCTCTATTGCCTCTATTCTTCTCTATAGCCTCTATAGCCTCTATTTCCTCTATCGCTTCTATTTTCTCTATTGCCCCTATTCAGAATTTCCTGAAGTACAGCCTCAGGCGGCGGGAGCGCAGCACCATCTTCTTACCGCTTAAAGCCTCCTTTTTATAGTGAACCTCAAGACTGTCGATACCATATTGCTTCATGGCTGAGGGATCGGTCACAGGAATGTCACCCGAGCCCTCGCCTTCGTCATGTCCCCTATTATAATAAGGTGTAAAGATCGTTAGACTGTCCGATGTCTGACGGAAACGGAAGAAGAAACCATCAGAGCCACCCTGCAACGACATCAGCTTCACCTCAAAGGCCCAGAAAAGCTTTGACTGAGACAGATCCGCAGAGCCACCGGTGGAGAGTGTGTCAACGCGTTCCAAATGCCAGAAGCCGTCGAGGTCGCCGTTGTCAATGCTTTCCAAGTCACAGGAAGTGAAGAGGGAAAAAGAGAACAGACTCAAAAAAAGTGTCGTTATATATTTCATCGTTGGTGATTTTAATTGTTTCTCAGCCGCTCTCTCAGCTTTCCGCTGTGCCTCATATAAGCCATGAGCAGGATAACACTCAGGAAGGCGATGCCGAGCGAAATGGCATAGAACACGCCGGCGAAGGAGTCGTAGAGCCCGTGGAGCGTAGCAGGAATGACCAAAGCCAAGAACCACAGGGCATGACGGTAACGCGGATAGAGCCCTGCCATGCCAATGAAATAACCTGCGATGCCACACCAGATAGCATGGATAAACGGCAGCGACGTCAGACGCGCGATGTTGAGGATGAAGGCCGTAGTATAGTCGGCGCGGATATTGATCGTCGTCTGATACTGCACCCCCTCGAACACACCGAAAGCAATGCCGGCCATTAGACCATAATAGACCATCGTCTGCGGCAGCATCGGCTCACGGCTGCGGCGCTGAAGGATGAAGAGCGGGATCATCTTCGTAAACTCCTCCGTCAGACCCACACCTAAGACATAACCGATGATGCTCACCGGGAAAGCCGCCTCGGTGAAGACATTGAAAAAGTTGAGCTGATGAAGCGTACCGAAGATGAGGAACACACCTGCCTGGGTGAGAAAGAACGTCCAGATCGTCGTAGAGGTATGAACCTGCCGGGTGCGGAACATATAAGCGAAGAACAGTCCCCAGATCGTCGCGAAATAGAGCGAGACGGCATAGAAGACGAGCAGGCCGCCGATAGGCAGGAGCATGATGACCGAGAGCGACAGACCCACGACAGCGAGGATGAGCAACCGCTTGTCCTCGAAGAGCGAATGACGCTCAATGTCTTCCTTGGGAAGGATAAAGTCGCGCCCCACATGGGCGAGCTGTCTGAGGAGCGAGCCGTTGCTCTTTATGCTTGGACGGAGGCCACGGCGGAGCAGCATCTCCTTGATCGTTCCCGCCTCCCCGGTTTCCGGGTCGCGCGCTTTGTCGTTGAGCAACAACCGGCCGTCCTCCACAAACCGCGCCACCTCGCGCTCATCGTAGGGGCCATAGTCGTGCGTGTTTCTCGTGATGATAAGCATAGAAGAATACTATTTGATGTCACTGATGTTGTAAGGAGTCTCCTGGTAGACGTAATAGTCGATCCAGTTGCTGTAGAACAAGTTGGCCGCCGAGCGCCACCGCACTTTATACCCCCTCTCCGGATCGTCGTCGCGGTAATAGTGTTGCGGCATGGCCACATCGTCGCGCTTGCCCAAGTCACGATGATACTCATTGTCAAGCGTGTTCGGCGCATACTCCAAATGACCCAAGATATAAAATTCACGCCCTTCACGCGAGCTCACAATGCTCACGCCGGCCTCGGGTGAGGTCGCTAAGATTTTCAGTCCGGCCACCTTGTCGATGTCGGCTTTCCGCACCTCGGTATGGCGGGAATGCGGCATGTAGAACATGTCGTCGAAGCCACGGAAGATTGGCAGACGCTCATCAAGGGGATAAGTCTTGAAGATGCCAAACTTCTTCATCGGCAACTGATACTTGGGAATGCCATAGAAATGATACAGTGCCGCCATAGCGCCCCAACAGAGGTAGAGCGTAGACTGGACGTTGTGGCGTGCCCAGTCGACGATCTCGTTAAACTCCTTCCAATAGTCTACATTCTCATAAGGAATGGTCTCCACGGGTGCGCCCGTGACGATCATGCCGTCAAACTTCTGCTTCATCAGCTCCTCTGAGTCACGATAGAACATCATCATGTGCTCGATAGGCGTGTTCTTCGACGTATGGCTCTTGAGCCTCATGAAATAAATCTCAAGCTGCAGCGGCGTGTTCGACAGCAGACGGACGAGGTCGGTCTCCGTCGTCACTTTCATCGGCATGAGGTTGAGGATGACGATGCGCAGCGGACGGATCTGCTGCGAATGGGCACGGGTCTCGTCCATCACGAAGATGTTCTCTTTCTTGAGAATATCGATGGCCGGGAGCTTATCTGGTAATCTTAAAGGCATTGGCTTTCCTTTCCCTTACATTATTTAATTTAAGAGCAAAGTTACGAATTTATTGGAAGAATAAGAAAAAAGCAAGGATAAAATAATCATGTCAACAAGGGGATTCGAGTTTCTCAGAGCTATATCACATGCTTCCGACTTTAGAAGAATACGTTGACAACACAGGTGCAGATATCCGTGTCGGAGATCTGATTTTTCTTTACAAAAAGTAAAAAGTCAGGACAACGGGAATGGTGCGAAAGAGAACGCAAAAGGGAGGTATGAAAGGAGAAAAACAGGGTTGCCGGGTGAAAAACAGGGATAAGGAGCCGACCTTTCTATAGTAATGCCACTGACATTCAACGGTTATGAAGGTTACTTTACCGTTAAATGTCAGTGACCTAACGCAGTAAAGTACCCGACCTAACGCTGTTAGGTCGGACGTTTGAGAGGATAAGAAAAGTCTTATGAAGGCTAAAAATTTATAAGATGCTGATTGACAGTCATTTCCCAACTCGGCCTATAATCGCGTTATTTCCGAGCGACCTCCGCTTTGGTCGAAAAGAATCGATTCTCAGCGGGGGTTGAAAAAAATAAATCTTGACACTTACTACATCCTGACTCATCGAGAAGTTGTATCTCTTCCAACCAAGAAGCCCTGCCACGGACCTCCGCGCCCATGTCCTGTTGTGCGGTCTTAGACAGGAAGAGGAACGTCACGGAGTAGGGTCTCTTTTAGACGGTTTAGGAGGATAATCTACAACTTTATTTGAGCAAAATCGGCTAACTCACTGATAACCAAAACAGAATAAAATAGTTGAAAAAAGATAGGCAAAAGTGTTCCAACTTATTCAATTATTTACTACCTTTGCAAACGAAAAGCAAACCAAAATCAACAACTTCGGAGAGAGATTGAGACCAAGAAGTTTTCCAAAACGGATAACTTTTGATTTTCAAAAACACAAAAAGTTTCCCGATTTTATTCACAAAAATATTTCAAAAATTGCCATGATCCAAGTAAAGAAGCGCGACGGCAAGGTAGTGCCGTTCGACTTGACAAAGATTCAAGTCGCCATTTTGAAAGACCTCAACGCCATTGGCCATGAGGGCAACAACGAGGAAATCGCCCGCAAATATGCTGACGAGGTGTTCGCGCTGTGCGAGAAGAAGTATCTCCCCACTACCGACATCTTTGAGATTGAGAACATCCAGGATACCGTCGTGGAGGTGCTGGCCAAGAATGGCGAGACACGCGCCGTCATAGCCTACTGCGAATACCGCTACCAGCACAAGCTCGAGCGTGAGCAGCGCGTCAAGAAAGCCTATGAGGAGAAGCTCATGGCCAAAAACGTCGTAAACCAGAACGCCAACATCGATGAGTATTCCGGTGGCGGCCGTTCCGGAGAGGCGGCCAACGTCTACGAGAAACAGTATGCCCTCGACCACTGCATGTCAGACATGGCGCGCCGCAACCACGAGAACAACGAGATCTACATCCACGACCTCAACAAGTATGCCATCGGGTTCCACAACTGCCTCTCCATCCCCTTCGACGACCTGCTGTCGAAAGGCTTCCATACCCGCCAGGGCGACGTGCGCCCGGCTGGATCGCTCAACACAGCCATGCAGCTCGTGGCTGTCATCTTCCAGCTTCAGAGCCTCGACCAGTTCGGAGGCGTCTCGGCTACCCACCTCGACTGGACCATGGTGCCTTACTTCCGCAAGTCATTCTTCAAACATTATATCACGGCCTGGGCCAAGGATCAGAAGGAGTTCGCCGACACCGACTTTCTCTCGCTCTACGACGAGACCTATCAGGACAATGTCGGCGTGACGCGCTCCGCCTTCGAGCACTGGACCGACACCGTCAAGGAACTTTTCTTCAAGAAGACAAAGCTCACCAGGGGCGACTTCACGCTCGCCAACAAGGAGCGTCTCGATCCCAAATACTATAACTGCGCGCTCTGCGACACCATCCAGGAGCTCCATCAGGCCGTAGAGGCTATGTATCACAACCTCAACACGCTGCAGAGCCGCTCCGGCGACCAGCTGCCCTTCACCTCGATCAACTACGGCACCTGCACCCTTGAGGAAGGCCGGCTCGTGACACGCTCCCTGCTCCTCGGCTCGCTCGAGGGCATCGGCTTCCATCACAACACGCCCATCTTCCCCTGCGGCATCTTCCAGTATATGAAAGGTGTCAACGACAAGCCAGGCACACCCAACTATGACCTCAAGCAGCTCGCCATGCGCTCCACATCGCAGCGCCTGTATCCCAACTACGCCAACGTGAACTGGAGCGGTAACGAAGGCTTCGACATCAAGGATCCACGAACCTATTTCTCGACCATGGGATGCCGCACGGCCAACGGATGGGACATCAACGGCCTCGGCCAGCTCAAGGACGGCCGTGGCAACATCTGCCCCACGACGATCATCATGCCGACCCTCGCCATGGAGGCGGACCGCGACGTAGAGAAGTTCATGAAGCTCCTCGATGAGAAGATTCATGAGGCTAAAGACATGCTCATCGAGCGCTTCAACTGGATCTGCTCTCAGGATCCCAAGACCGCGCCGTTCATGTGGGACAACCACACCATGGCAGGATATATCCCCGAGGAAGGCATCCGCTCGGCCATGAAGCACGGCACGCTCGCCATGGGGCAGCTCGGACTGGCGGAGACGCTCCAGCTCCTCATCGGATGCAACCACACCAAGCCGGAAGGCATGGCACTGGCCAAGCGCATCGAGAGCCTCTTCAAGACACGCTGCGCGGAGTTCAAGCAGCAGTACAAGCTCAACTTCGGGGTCTACTATACCCCCGCTGAGAACCTCTGCTACACCGCCATGAAGAAGTTCAAGGCTAAGTATGGTGTCATCAAGAATGTCTCCGACCGCGACTACTTCACCAACTCCATCCACGTGCCCGTGTGGGAGCACATGACACCGTTCGAGAAGATCGACATCGAGAGTCAGCTCACCGGCTACTCCTCGGCAGGCTGCATCACCTACGTCGAGCTCCCCTCAACGACGAAGCACAACGTCGGAGCCCTGGAGAAGATCATCGACTATGCCATGGACAAGGATATCCCTTACTTCGCCATCAACGTGCCCAACGACACTTGCATGGACTGTGGCTACACCGATGAGATCAACGACGCGTGCCCGATCTGCGGCTCACACAACATCCGCCGCCTGCGCCGTGTCACCGGCTATCTGACCACCGACTACCACAACTTCAACCTCGGCAAGCAGGCAGAGGTGAAAGACCGGGTGAAGCACATCCGCTCGTTCGCTCACGACGAGGCCCTGAAGGAAGAGACCTGCCAGTGCGGCGGAAGCGCTTCTGGCTCACTGAAAGAAAAGAACAAGAAGGCGGCTGCACCGTTCAAGGATATGTAAACAGCGCAGGGAACTGCCACCCACCCCAGCCAAAGAATGAGACAATGCGTATATTTGACATTACTTCTTGCGACGTGAACAACGGCACGGGCTTCCGTGTCACCCTCTGGGTGGCAGGATGTACCCACCATTGCAAAGGTTGCCAGAACGCTGAGACATGGGACTTCAAGGGCGGACAGCCCTTCGGATCCGAGGCGCACGACTACCTCCTCTCCGAACTTGCCAAGCCTTACATCCAGGGCATCACCTTCTCAGGAGGCGACCCACTGTGCTCGCCCGACGAGGTAACAGCCCTCGCCAAGGAGATCAAGGAGAAGCTCCCGGAGAAAGACATCTGGGTCTACACAGGCTTCACCATCGAGCAGATTGAGGCCGACCCGAAGCTCAGCCAGATTCTTCCCTACGCCGATGTCATCGTCGACGGAGAGTACAAGGAGGCGTTGCGTGATGTCACGCTCGCCTTCCGAGGTTCACGAAATCAGCGAATACTGTGGCTGAAGAACGGAAAAATCGTTAAAAAGGAAGAATATGGCAAAAAATAGTTAGCATTAATTTGCACCATACAATAATTTTGCTTAATTTTGCAACAGTCATCGTGAGATGATTACCATTTAAGTTTCATTAGGTTAGTAGTTTGATAGATTTTTAAGGTAAAAAATGACGAATTGGTGCAAACGCACTTTCTGCTTTTGCATCAATTCAGGGAAGGCAGCACAAGTGATTGTACTGCCTTTTCTTTGTCTGCCTTGACACGCTTTACCCACAATCAACTGTTTATCGACAGCCAAGATCAGACCACTTTTTGTATTAAAAAACATAATAAAAAGGAAAAAGCGCTCGTAATTGGTCTATTCTTAGTAAATTTGCAGCTAAAAAGTAAATTACGCGCAATGAACAAACTGTTTTCGCACGTCGTCATTCTCATCGCGGCTGCACTTTCACTCACATCCTGTCTCAGTGACAACGATGAAAGTGATACTACATACTACACAGATACGGCCATTTCGTCGTTCTCCTTAGGTACGCTCAATATCACGTATCACACCAAGGCGAGCGACGGCGTGACCGACTCAACGTACACGTCTACGTTCTCGGCAAGTACCTACAGCTTCGACATTGACCAGCAGAACCAGACCATCGCCAACAGCGACTCGCTCCCCAAAGGCACCGATGCCGCCCACTGCCTCGCAACGATCAACACCGTGAACAGTGGTTCCGTGGTGCTCGTCCTGAAGGCGACAACCGGCAAAGACAGCCTCGCCTACTATTCCTCCTCCGATTCCATCGATTTCTCCTCACCCGTCCGCATACGCGTGTACAACATGACCCTGACGGCTTATCGCGAGTATACGGTCAAGGTGAAAGTCCATCAGGAGGAAGAGAACCAGTTTGAGTGGAAAGCCGGAACGTTCGACATCAGCCGGCTCGTGCAGCACGAAGACGGTGTCATAGGAGCCACAAAGAAATATCGCTACGGTATCGTTGACGGCAAGCTCATGCGCGCGCCCCTCAACGGAGGAGCATGGACAGCGGAGAAGCTCGACGCTGATGCCTCGCTCCTGCCCGCCTCAGACATCAGCTTCATCGCCTCCCCAATGACAACCGACACGACGATGTACAATCTTTTCATCATCGGCAACCGTGACGGAAAAGTGGTCAGATGGAGCAAGGTGGAGGACGATGACGACCCTTCACAGACCTGGACCTATTATAATGACGACGAATACGTGACGAAGAAGCTGCCCTATTTAGACAACATGAGAGCCGTGCTCTACGGAGACAGCATCGTGGCTACGGGCGGCGATTTCTCCGCTGTATATACAAGCCCTGACTGGGGGCTGACGTGGAACAAGAGCACGCTCTATGCGCTGCCTGCCGCTTTCGGCAATACGCCGGGTGCCTTCGAGATGGCTGTCGACAAGGACAACTATATCTACATCCAGCGCGACGGTGCCGCTACCGGTTGGTCTGGGCGTCTCTCGCAACTCGGTTGGACCAATGAACAGCGTGTGTTCACCAGAGCTAAGCGCCGTTGAAAACAATGAACACCCGATGCTGAAGCATACTTTCTTAGCCATCGTCGCCTTGCTGCTCAGTGTAAGTGTGCAGGCGCAGGACGATCCGGAATACCGGTTCGAGATTGGAGCAGGCGTGGGATTAACGGGGTACTTGGGCGACTACAACGGCAAGCTTACGCGTGATCTGCAACCCGCCGCAAGCATCGTAGGGAGATACAATTTCAACCCGTGGATGGCGCTGCGGCTCAATGTCGGCTACGGCAAGCTGAAGGGTTCATCCGATGATGTCAAGACCAAGTACCCC